>OAUU01000646.1_pt1 | contig 20960 bp, 18 predicted proteins | sample 1501381 | NCBI WGS metagenome assembly OAUU01 (sample SAMEA2580057, study PRJEB22360) | human gut metagenome | reverse complement strand
AGCATAGGGTACAAAATCCTTGAGGAAAATGTGTCAACTAATCTTGACAAAATCAGAACAATATAACCGTGACCTTGCCGAATGGGAACGTCAAGTCAGCAGGAAACCGACAGCCACCGCTAAGGCACAGTACAGACCGCCCGAAAAGCAAAGCGTGTTAAAACATCTGCGTGAGATACAGGAACGCAATAAGCAGAAACCGCCCCAAAGACAGCGTAAGAAATCCTTTGACAGAGATAGCCGATAGGCATTCAAAAACCGCCGTGTATGGTGTTATCCATAGCGGCGGTATACATAATTATTTACTGTCTGCAAGTGTAATTTTCATATCCTGAACATTGATGATTGTTTCCTGCTTACATTTCGGACAGTAGAGAGGAAAGTTTTTTAATTCCGTATCTTCCCGTATCATAGTACGGGTTTTATTGCCGCATACAGGGCAATATATCCATTCTGAAATAATAGTTGGCATATAATATCATCACCGCCTATCATTATTTTCATATTCATCAAATTGTTTTGTTTTTTTCAATATCCACAGTGCGTAACTTAAGCTAATAATACATAATACTGCACTTGAAATAATATGAAACTTCATTGAAGAAATTTCAACAGCAAAAACGCTCGAAGAATTTACAAAACTATGTGCAATAATACACGGTAAAAGGCTCTTTCCTTTGTAAAAAATAATTGTAAAAAGAAAACCTATTGCGATTGCATAACAAACTTGTAAGAGTGTAGGTATTAAATCTTTTCCGTTCAGTAAGTTTACAATATGTCCAATTCCAAAAGTAACACTTGAGATAACAATCGCCAACTTTACATTGTCATTGTATAATGCTTTGAACAGAAATCCACGAAAAATAATTTCTTCAATGAATCCAACGCAGAGCATACTTAAAATATATAACACAGTTTCTAAAACAGACAGCTTCATCGTAACGCCATTCCATAGGTTAATACTCATAATTAGAAGTAGCGGAGTAAAATATAAGAAATTTCTAAGGCTTCCATTAAAAGAACACAGACCGTATTTTTCTTTTAAGTTGTGTTTATTCACAAAAACTAAAAGAAGCAATGTAAAAACTATAGCAACGGGTGCAGCAATTATTTTTTCAGTGCCAAGCGAAGCAGAAAAGCTGTCAGCAACACTAAACAAAACAACATAGGAAATAATCCAAACCAATGAGAAATTTAATTCATTTTTCTTATATAAACGATACATTATAATCCTCCTTTCAATGAATAAACTGTTCCGTCAAATACCAAGTCTAAATCAGATATAATCGTCTGTTCGTCATAGGTCATTTCGTTATTTGCAAACATACTTGCATATCCGTGTGCAATCAGGAATAATGAACGGAAAATGGTTTTCGCCTGTTCTGTATTGACCTCTACTTCTTTACTCAGTATAGCTATAATAGGCTGTAATTCTTCAGAATTTATCAACTCAGAAATATTTTTTCCTATAAACTCATTTGTTTGAAATAGAAACCGAAACAAATTTTTTTCTGTTTCAGCAAAGCGTATATAATTCAGTCCAATATCTTTCATCGGATTTTCACTCTGAATATTAGTTATATATTCGGAATGATACTCATCTGCCTTAACATATACAGTTTTTTTCAATTCCTCTATTGTTTTAAAATGATACATAACAGGTTGAGTGGAACAGCCTAATTTTTTTGATACAGTTCGTGCATTGATATTTTCTGCTCCCTCACTTCGTGCTATCTCAAATGCTGCATCTATAATCATCTCTTTTGTAATTTTCACCTTTGGTGGCATATTTTTCACCTCTCTGCCATTTTATAATTATTGTTATATAACACAAATTATAATAAAAGGAGAGATTTTTGTCAAGTTTCGTAACGAAAATATAGTAAAAATAAGCGACAGAGAATTTACTCCCTGCCGCCTTGTCTACTTATGCGAATATAATTTCCCTCTCCACAATCTCCATAGCACAAGCCCGAATGTTATTCATCTGTCCAACCCATTCTAAGGCATTTTTCGCCTTTAGGCGTTCCGTGATACCCTGTGCCTGCTTCATCTGTTCTACAATCCTTTCAAAGCGTTCCTCCGCCTGTTTATCGACATCCGCAAGATAAGCATGCAACTTGCCACTTGTGAGTAGCGTGGCGTAAAACGCCCTCTTATGTTCCTGTAAATATCGTTTGTGTCGCTGCCCCCATAAACCGATAGGTTTGTTTTCTTTTTCGGCTGGTAAGGTCAGGCAAGGGATATAATAATCTCTTTGCAGTTCATACCAAAGACCATTGCTTTCATCATAAATATACTTGTTCATTAAAAAATCCTCCACTATAATATATTCGCACATATGTCACAGTTCTCCGATTGCCACACTCTGTTATATCTTGTTATGGGATTTTCTTTCCCTTGATTTTGCCCTTATAAGCAGTCAGGGAGAGAGTAAACTTGTGTGAAATCATATAAAGGGATAAGGCGAACACATTGCGATAAATCCTTTATTTTCAAGGCTTTTGGAGGATTTTATTGATAGACTATAACCTCTGCTAAGAGGCTATAAAATTGTGTTATTCAAATTCCGCATTATTTTCTTTTTTTGTAACGATTCAGAGCCATGCGAAATGGAAGAAAAATCGCGAAGCAGCCGGACCCCTCTCCCGGATCCGGCTGCCATTTGTCCTGTATCGTATGCTTTTATTCTGCAGTGCTTGAAGACGTCGAAGCAGTGCCTGTGCTGCTTGTCGATGTCGTTTCGGTACTGCCTGATGTCGTGCTGTCAGACGTTGTACTATCCGTTGCTGTACTGTCCGTTGTTGTGCTGTCGGTTGTGGTTCCATCTGTGGAATCTTTAGAAGCGCTGTCAACTGTCATCGTATACAGATCTGCGTCCGTTACTTCAAGCTTTTTCCAGTTGGATGCGACCTTGATATCGCTCTTCTTTACCCATCCATCCAATGTATCGTTGTACTTATCCGATTTGCGGTTGGAAATGATAGTCTGTCTTCTGGACTCGGTTTTGTCCTCGTCGAATGCTTTATCTACACGGATCACATAATATGCATCGTCGCCTTCGATGACACCGTCATAATACTCGCCATCCTTCAGCTTTGCTGCTTCTTCCGCTACTTTATCTCCAAGAGAACAGGTATCGTCATCGTCTTTCTCCGATCCGGTTCCAAAGGATGTCTCGGAAGAGGTCAGATAAGAAACCTCAGAGGAGGAATCGCTGTCGGAACTGCTCGATGTGCTCGCGCTTGAAGCGTCAGATGCGCTTGTGTCGGAAGCATCGGAAGAAGAGCTGCTCTCATCGGAGCCATCTGCAGAATCGGTGGAATCTGCGGTATTCTCCGCATTTAACTGATCGTTCAGCTCCTTGCGCAGATCGGTAAACGATGCGGCTGCCGGATCCTCAGACTCTTTTAAGAGATCCAGGAATCTCTGTGCGATTTCTTTCTTTGCCGCTTTTTCCTCGTCCGTCAAATCAATCGTTTTTCCATCGTCATCCTTCTCGGTTCCTGCTGTGGATACCGTGATGTAGCTGATGGAGGTCTGCTTTGCCTCTTCATCGGATACCTCGGTATCTACATCTGCGATGATCGGATCATAAATTTTGGTCTGAATAACATACAGCTCCAGTGCATCCTGGATGTCCTCAACGGTTGCGTGCAGCTTTTTCATCACATCGTCACCGTTCTTATCTGCGAATGCCTGTGCAGCCTCTTTCGCCTGCTGTTTTTCCTCGTCTGTCAGGGAAATTCCGTATTCCTCTGCGTGCTGCCGCATCAGAAGCTCTTTTTCGATCGTATCAAGAGACTGCTCCTTGAACGTTTCCCCGGTAGTCTTTCCATCGTCGCCTTCCTTGTCGTACATCTCAGACGGCATCTGCATTCCGTACATAGAGTACATCTGGGAATAATAATTGTACATGGTTGCCTGCTGATATCTCAGCATGAAATTTGCCTGTCCGAGTGTAATCGACTCGTCATTTACAGTAATTGCCGTTTTTGTTCCGTCCACATTGTCGGAACCGCAGCCGGTCAATCCCATCGCTGCCATCGAAGCACTCAGCATAACGCAGACTGCTTTTGCTTTTAAATTTTTCATTACTTCCTCCTCATGCAGGACGAAATGTATGCTCAAAAAGAGTTTTTCTTTTTACACGTTCGAATTTCCGGTCCTGCATCGATTTTTATAAACGCTTTTCCTATTATACCCTTTTTGCTGATACAGGGCAACTTTTTTCTTCCCTGTTCACGCCTTTTTCACACGATTTTGTGGGTATGCGAGTGTTTCACTCCTGCGTGATCTGCAGCAGATCTTCCACCAGTGCATGGCTCTTCTCCAGCAGATCGATCTTTTCCTTTGAATTTCTCCGCCGCGGCGTGTAGACAAACGCCAGCGACTCCATCTGGAATTTCAGTTCGTCGCGGTATTTCTGCAGCAGCTCCGGAATCCGCGCCACATCGATTTTTGCATGCTGCTGTAAGGTGACGCGTACCGAATCGCCCATCTGCTTCAGCTCCGTCACATACACGCGGTGCGCCAGCGCTTTCAGTTCGGCTACAGCCAAAAGATTCTGCACATTTTTCGGCGGCTCCCCGAAGCGGTCGGTCAGCTCCTCCATCATGTCCTCATACTCTTCCTTATTTTCAATCGCCGCAATTCGCTTATAGGTGTCAAGCTTTAGAGACTCGTTGCTGATGTAGCTGTCCGGAATATAGGCACTGACATTCAGATCAATCGTTGTCTCGAACGCTTCTTCCGGTGCGATGCCCTTCGCCTCTTTAACCGCCTCTGCGAGCATTTTACAATAGAGATCGTATCCAACCGATTCCATATGCCCAGACTGCTCCGCGCCCAGCAGATTTCCGGCACCGCGGATCTCAAGATCACGCATCGCAATTTTAAAGCCGCTTCCCATCTCCGTAAATTCACGGATCGCATGGAGACGTTTCTCCGCTACTTCTTTTAGCATCTTGTTTCTGCGGTACATCAGAAACGCATACGACGTCCGGTTCGACCGTCCGACGCGGCCACGGAGCTGATAGAGCTGTGACAGTCCCATCTGGTCGGAATCGTGGATAATCATCGTGTTGACATTCGAAATATCGAGTCCTGTCTCGATGATCGTCGTCGACACAAGCACATCGATCTCTCCATTGATAAAGCCGTACATGATCTTTTCCAGCTCACGCTCTTTCATCTGTCCGTGCGCAAAGCCTACATTTGCATCCGGCACGAGCTTCTGGATCGTGTTCGCCATATCTGCAATCGACTGGACACGGTTATAGACATAGTAAACCTGCCCGCCCCGCGCCAGCTCACGGTTAATCGCCTCGCGGACCATTTCTTCATTGTATTCACAGACAAAGGTCTGGATGGGCTGGCGATCCTGCGGTGCTTCCTCGAGCACACTCATATCCCGGATTCCAATCAGGCTCATATGCATGGTACGCGGAATCGGTGTCGCCGTCAGTGTCAGAACATCCACATTTTTTTGCAGCTGTTTGATTTTTTCTTTATGCGTCACGCCGAACCGCTGCTCCTCATCGACAATCAGAAGGCCAAGATCTTTGAACTTCACATCCTTTGAAAGAACGCGGTGTGTTCCAATGACAATATCCACGAGTCCTTTTTTCAGATCCTCCAGCGTTTTTTTCTGCTCTGCCGGCGTGCGGAACCGGCACAGAAGATCAACGCGCACCGGAAAGTCCTTCATGCGCTCAACGAACGTATTGTAATGCTGCTGTGCCAGAATGGTGGTCGGAACGAGGTAGACGACCTGTTTGCTCTCCTGTACTGCCTTGAACGCTGCACGGATTGCAACCTCGGTTTTGCCGTATCCGACATCGCCGCAGATCAGGCGGTCCATAATCTTTTTGCTCTCCATGTCCGCCTTTGTCGCCTCAATCGCCGCAAGCTGATCGTCCGTCTCCTCAAACGGAAACAGTTCCTCAAATTCCTTCTGCCAGATCGTATCCTTTCCGAACGGATAGCCGGATGACGCCTGCCGCTCGGCATACAGCTTCACGAGATCCTGTGCGATATTTTTTACCGCATGGCGAACCCGTGTTTTCGTCTTATTCCATTCCTGACCGCCGATTTTATTCAGCTTCGGCACCTTTGCAGCTTCGCCGGACGCATACTTCTGCAGCGTATCGAGCTGGGTGGCCAGCACATAGAGGTTCGATCCGCCCGCATACTCGATTTTCATGTAATCACGCGTTACGCGGTCCATCTCAATTTTCTCGATACCGCGGTAAATACCAAGACCGTGGCTCTCGTGCACGACATAGTCACCGATCGATAGATCCGCAAAATTCTGGATTTTCTGACCGGAATACTCCGATTTCTTCCGGTTTTTCTTCTTCTCTTTTCCAAAAATATCCGTCTCTGTGATCAGCACAAATTTCTGCATCGGATATTCAAAGCCTCTGCGGGCCGCGCCGTGGATCAGCATGATCTCGCCCGGTTTCAGAACACGCTCCTCATTCTCGCTGTAGAAGGCCGGAATCTCCTCATTCTGCAGGTCCTCCGCCAGATGCTGCGCCCTCGTCCGCGACGGACTCGCCAGTACAATACGGTAACCCGCTTTTTTCCAGGATTTCAGATCCTTTACGAGAAGCGGGAACTGATTGTTGTATGAATTGACCGATTTCACCGTCACACCGAACTCATCGCGGATGTTCCACTCGCCCTTCTGCGGCTCCATCAGCGATACGGCAACACAGCCGCGGCGGTTCAGTTTTGCCACAAGCTCCGCCGTACTGCACATCAGCTTCGCCTGTCCCGGCAAGAGGTATCCCTTTTCGAGACGGTGGCTCACGCTCTCCTGAAACTCTGCTTCCAACGCATCGGCACACTCGATGATGCGGTTCGGCTCATCGAGGAAAATGCGGCTGTTCTCCGGCAGATACTCAAGAAACGAGACGGTCTCCGGATAAAAATAATGAAGATACTGCTCCGCTCCCTGCAGAATTTCGCCCTCGCCGATCTGATCGCAGATTTCCTCTGCCGCATGGCGGATACGCGCCGCTTCCTCCGTCATCATCTTGTCGCGGAACTTTGTGCTCTGCGCTTTTGCCTCTTTTTTAATCGCTTTCACACCGCGCGCAATCGTGTCCTCAGTTAAGATCAGCTCCGATGCCGGATAGATTGTGATTTCCTCGAGGTTTTCAATCGACCGCTGGCTCTCCGCATCGAAGCTTCGGATGGAATCAATCTCATCGCCCCAGAGTTCAATCCGGATCGGGTTCTGTTCCGTCAGCGGATAAATATCGAGAATGCCGCCGCGGACGGAAAACTGGCCGGTCGACTCCACCTGAAAGGTACTCTCATAGCCGAGCCGCACCAGCTCTTTTCTTATTTTATCCAGATCGAGTTCGCTGTCATTGCGCAGATGGATACAGTGCTTTTCAAACACGTCAAGAGGCAGAAGAAAGTCCATACATCCCCCCACACTGGTGATGATGGTAACTTCCTTCCGCTCAAGAAGTGCCTGGATGACCTGAAGCCGCTGCCGGATCAGCAGATTTCCGTGAATGTCCGCCTGATAGAAAATCAGGTCCTTCGCCGGATAATACAGCGTCTCCGCATCGTACAGCCGGTAATCCTCATATAATTCTTTTGCTTTTAATTCATTTTCCGCGATCAGAAGCCGCACCGGGGCATCCTCGGAGAGACCTGCGATCATGTGGGCTTTCTGGCTTTCCAGACAGCCCGAGATCACCGTCACACCTGCGGTTCCTTTTTTCAGATCACGGAACAGCTCGTCAAAACGGGCAATTTCTTTGATCGGTTCTAATAACGCTTTCATTTTCCTTACTCTGCCGGGTTTGCAGATTTGCGGTTATACTCATTCATAGCTGCGTCCACATCCCCGTTCAGCATCTGCTCGATTGCTTTTGCCGCATGCTCGATCGCCAGATTTACAAGGGGACGTTCGTCTTTCGTAAACGGACTTAACACGTAGTCCGCCAGATCCCAGTTTTTCGGTTTCTCACCGACGCCGACCTTCACACGCATAAATCGGTCGGTGCCAAGATTGGCAATGATGTTTTTGATGCCATTGTGGCCGCCCGCGCTTCCTTTTTTGCGGATACGGATCTGTCCCGGCGCCAGGCTGATATCATCGTAAACCACGATCAGCTCGCTCTCCGGATCCACTTTGTAATAGTTCACCAGCTCCCGAACGGACTCGCCGCTCAGGTTCATATATGTCATCGGCTTTGCGACAATGACTTTCTGGCCTGCGATCATGCCCTTTCCGAACAGTGCCTTGTGGCCTGCACCGGAAGACGGGATCTGATATTCGTCGATCAGGTAATCGATGGTGTCGAATCCGACGTTGTGCTTCGTGCCCTCATACTGGCGCGTCGGATTTCCCAAACCTACTATAATAAACATACTTCCTCCTGCAATGCAGACAACAGAGAGCAGAAAAAACTTTCCCTGCCCTCTGTTGTCTGATGTATGATTGTTCTTTTTCTTTAGTTAAAATATACCAGTTCGCTCTCCGGTTTCTTGGCCGGTTTGATTTCTTTTGCATACAGAACCGGGCCTTCGCCATCGTAAACCTTCATATAGCCCCATTTTACCGTTGCAGTCACGTCAACCCAGGAACCCATTACGAGAGATTTGGCGCTTGCGCATTTGCAGACATAGCCGATAAAAGAAGTATCATCTGCACAGCAGGTCATTGCCATACGACCCGGGACAAAGAAATCAGCTCCGACGTCTTTGCTCTTTAATACCATGCCTCGGAAATGAACGGTTTTGCCCTCGTAGCGCTCCGGGTTGTCGCCCATGTCGACATACCAGATTCCGTAATCGGCATCGTCGATTTCGATCACATCGGCATCGGTATCGAACGGCATCTGATCCTCAAAAATGTTGTCAATTTCGCCTTCTTCATTCTCAAACAGAACGTCGCATGCCTGATTGACTACTTTGATGCTGCGGCGGAATGCCGGAAGCGGATCTTCCGGACGACAGCGGTTGAACATAACCATATCCGCATTTTTTGCCATCTCCATGAAAACAGATTTCATATTCTGCATATAAATCTGGAAGCAGCTTGCATCGACCGTCACAATCTCCTGTACAATGCCCCAGCCGCGCGGCAGCTCCATTTCTTCGAGTTTTTTTACGCTCCAGAGCGGATTGTATTCCAGAATAATACGCTCCGGGCGATATTTACGGTTCAGTTTTTTCAGGTAATCTAAGGTAAACTGCTCCGGTCCTTCTACGATTTCCAGTACTGTATTGTGTTTGAGCAGTTCTTTTTCGTCATACTCTACCTCACCCTCTTCGGTTGTGATCAGAAGGGTCGGCCCGTCAATCTGGAAATATTCCTGTGCTACGGTAAAATTGATAAAAGAGGTTTTTCCACTCTCCAGAAATCCTGTTATGAGATAAATCGGAATTTCTACTTCGTCTTCTTCGTACATTTTGTACCTCCGTTGTCTTTGACGTACTCCCGGAATCTTTCTGCACTTGCTTTTGCGGCTGAGATTCCGGGCGTACCTTTTGCTTTGTCTCTAAATCAAGAAAAAAGCTGCCACATCGGATTTTGTTTCTGATGCGGCAGCTTCACTACAATTCACAGGTACCCTGCGGACCGTAATTTTCGCAGCTACTTTGTATTTTTACAGTCCGAACAGCTCTGCCAGCTTATCTTCTGCTAATTTGGAACCGATGACACAGATTCTTCCGGTGAATTCCGGTGCTCCGTCACGTACTTCGTACTCTTCCGGAACCATATCGAAATAGATCCACTGTCCATCGGCGCCTGCTACCATACCTTTGGCACGAAGAACCATACCATAAGCGGTATCCTCGGAAAGTTTCTTTAAGATGCCTTCGATCTGCTCTTTGGTGAAGGTCTTCACAGTCTCCTGACCCCAGCTTGTGAAAACTTCGTCTGCGTGATGATGGTGATGATGCTCATGACCACAGCCGCACTCGTCATCGTGGTGATGATGATGCTCATGGTCATGATCATGGCCGCAGCAGCACTCGTCATCATGGTCGTGGTGATGATGCTCATGCTCCTCGTCGTGATCGTGGCCGCAGCAGCACTCGCCGTCATGGTCGTGGTGATGATGCTCTTCCTCATCAACCTGCGCAAGGTTGATGATGGCACCTTCCATCGTATCGAGTACTTTCTTACCACCCAGTACTTCAACCGGTGTGGTAATAATGTGTGCTTCCGGATTCAGTTCGCGGAGCATTTTTACAGCTGCCTCTACTTTTTCCGTATCGGCTTTATCGGTACGGCTCAGGATGATGGTTCCTGCGCTCTTTACCTGATTCTCGAAGAATTCGCCGAAGTTTCTGAGATACATTTTGCATTTCATAACGTCGACTACGGTTGTTGCGGAATTCAGGGCTACGCCTGCTTCTTTTTCTACACCGTCTACAGCCTTGATGACGTCGGAGAGTTTACCTACGCCGGACGGCTCGATGATGATGCGGTCCGGGTGATATTTGGTGATAACGTCTTTTAATGCTGCGCCGAAGTCTCCCACAAGAGAGCAGCAGATGCAGCCGGAGTTCATCTCACGGATTTCGATACCGGCATCTTTTAAGAAGCCTCCGTCGATTCCGATTTCACCGAATTCGTTCTCGATCAGGACAACCTGCTGGCCTTTCAGTGCGTCTCCGAGGAGTTTTTTGATCAGGGTTGTTTTTCCTGCGCCCAGGAAACCTGAAATAATGTCTATTCTTGTCATTGATTTAACCTCTTTATCTTGTTGATTCCGTTTATAGTTAGCTGCAAAAGGGCCGAAGTTTATCCTCCGCCCCACACTCACGCTTATTATAGCAACCATAGAACAAAAAATCAAGAGAATTTCCCTTGCTTTTTCTGCATTTCACCATATAATATATTACATGTCTTTTCTACTTTAACGCGTTGAATGAGCAAATCATTTTACCTATGAATGGGGGATTTTTTTATGAGTGGAACGAAAGAAAAAAAACTCAATCTGCCACAGTCACTGCTTTTGCTGCTACTGATCATCGTATCCGTCGCAATCTGTATCCGCCTGAAAACCGGCGGTCCTATGATCGGCCTGTTTGCAAGCTGGATTTTTATCTATCTGTTTTGTAAGATTTTCGGTATTTCTTACGCCAAAATTGTTGCCGGCGCATACGATGCCATCCGTATGGTCGTCCCGACGCTCTGCCTTCTGATGGCCATCGGTGTCATGATCGGCACCTGGCTGCAGAGTGGTGCCATTGCCACCATCATTTCCTGGGGCTTAAAAATGATTAACCCGTCCTGGCTGCTGCCTCTGACGCTGCTGTTCTGCTCCATTTTGAGTATTGTAACCGGTACTTCCTATGGTTCCGTCGGAAGCGCAGGTGTTGCCATGATGGCGATCGGAAACGCCATGGGTATCCATCCTGGCATGGTAGCCGGTGCTGTCATCTGCGGTGCCATGTTCGGTGACAAATTAAGTCCTCTTTCCGATACCACAAACCTTGCTCCGGCCGTTGCAGATGCCAAACTTGGCGATCATATCCGCTCGATGCTCTGGACCACCCTTCCAACGTATGTGATTACCTTAATTCTTTTTACTATTCTCGGTTTCCAGCAGACCAGCGGAAGCTATACCGAGGGAAGCATTACCGTTTACATCGATGCTTTAAACGGTGAATTCCAGCTCGGATGGATTACCATGATCCCTGCCATCCTGATTATTGTATTGCTTCTCTGCAAAGTAAATGCGATCTCTGCACTTGGTCTTTCCAGCTTCGCTGCCGGATTTGTTTCCTATTTTGTGCAGCACGATACTCTGCAGGACATCATCCGCACAGCTTACAACGGTTACACAACCGCAATCGAAGAACCGGTATTACAATCCATCTTAAACCGCGGCGGCATGGGAAGCATGCTCCAGTACGTAGCCATTATCTGCTTTGCTGTCGGCATGGGCGGCATGCTGGAAAAACTCGGTGTACTGGATCACATTCTTCAGGCGATTGTAAAGAGAATCAACAGCGATGGAAGTATGATCCTGGCAACGATGATTGTCGGTTACGTGACCAGCCTCATCAGCTGCTCCCAGCCGATGGCACACGTTCTGACCGGCCGTCTGATGGCACCTGTCTTTCAGGAGCGCAAAGTTGCACCGGAAATTCTTTCCCGCTGCCTCGAAGACTCCGGAACTATGGCTGGCCCTATGATTCCATGGCATGGCTACGGCGTATACATGGCCGGCACACTTGGTGTTGCATGGTCGGCATTTTTCCCGTACTTATTCCTGCTTTACCTGACCCCGGTTTTCAGTATTTTCTATGGATTTACCGGAATTTCCATTAAGCATCTTCCGGAAACCAAAAACAATGAATCAAAAGAAGAGAAATAAGGCAAAAGCAGAAATCGTAACAGGAAATCATAAACAGAAACAGAAACAAAAAAAGAAAAGGAAAAGAGAAAGAATGCAGACAAAACTTGTTCTTCTCGGAACCGGCACACCAAATGCGTGTCCGAATGCCAACGGACCTTCCTCCGCTGTCGTGGTCGGTGACCGTGCTTATCTGGTAGATTTTGGCCCTGGCGTTGTCCGCCAGGCCTCAGCCGCCTATTTTAACGGCGTGGATGCCCTGCGGCCGGATCTTCTGACCGTTGCCTTCTGTACGCACCTTCACACAGACCATACCGCAGGGTACCCGGATCTGATTTTTACTCCGTGGGTGCTGGAGCGCCCGGTTCCATTGAAAGTTTTCGGGCCAAAGGGCTTACAGCACATGACCGATCATATCTTACAGGCCTATGAAACCGACATTGATTTCCGAATTCACGGTTTCGAAAAAGCAAACGAATCCGGCTACCGCGTTGAGGTAACAGAAATTGAATCCGGCATTGTCTACCGGGATGACCTGGTTACGGTGGAGGCTTTTCCGGTCAGCCACGGAACACTGGAATGCTACGGCTATAAATTCACCACACCGGACCGCACAATCGTCATCACCGGCGATACCGCTCCGCTGGATCTCGTGGCAGAAAAATCGAAAGGCTGTGATATCCTGCTGCACGAAGTGGAATACGCCGCCGGAATCTCCTGCCGCGAGCCAAAATGGCAGAAATACCACCGGGAAGTGCATACGTTAAGCACGGATCTTGCCGGTGTTGCAAAAAAGGCAAATCCGAAACTGCTCGTTACGTATCACCGGATTTACCATATGAATGTACAGGATAACCACAAAAATCTTGCCGCTGAAATGGCATGGCGCGATGCCGCGATCCTGGATGAAATCCGGGATGCAGGGTATGACGGATATGTCGTGAACGGAAAAGACCTGGATGTATTTTAAAATACGGGGCAGCGTACCAATTCTGGTTTACAAATTGGTACGCTGCCCCGTTCGTTTTGGGATGAGCCCGGAGACGCTTTCTATTTTCATTTACCCGACTGGCAGATTCTACCATACTCTGCGTTATTTCAGAACTGTTTTTTCTTTGACATTAACCTCCTCAGAACGTATAATCATAGTATTACAACTCTGGCAAAACAGCAGGATTTTCTGCTGTTTGTCGTTACAGGAACCTGATCCGCAGACGGCTTGCACAGTCTGCCTTTCGTTTGCGTTCCAGAAAGGATGTTTTATATGGCAGCTACTACTGCGAAACCCGTAAAAAGCGCCGGTAAAATTCCCGGCAGTACCTTGAAAATCATTGCGATGGTCTGTATGCTGATCGACCACACTGCAGCTGTACTTTTCGACCGAATCCTGATTTCCCGCGGTCTTCTGAATGCGGTGAACGCTTCGGACGGAGGCGCATCATTTCTCTCTACCGGAAACACAGCTGTGATTTATTATGCGGACATGATTATGCGTGCCATCGGACGAATCAGTTTTCCGATTTTCTGTTTTCTGTTGATTGAAGGGTTCATGCATACGCATGATGTGAAAAAGTATGCGCTGAATCTTGGGATTTTTGCACTGGTTTCGGAGATTCCGTTCGATCTGGCATTTGCGGGAAAACCGTTTTATCTGGATTATCAGAATGTCTTTTTCACTTTATTTATCGGCCTTGTGATGATGATTTTTCTGCAGAAAATCGATTCAAAAGCGCAAAAAGATGCCGGTGCATGGCAGAGGGCGAACTGGAAGGTTTCGGTTGGCAAGCTGCTGGTGATTGTGGCAGCCTGTGCAGTGGCCACGCTGTTGAAGACAGATTACAGTGCAATGGGAATTCTGACGATTGTGCTGATGTATAATATGAGAAAGAATAAAATGTACTGTATCGGAATCGGGTGTGCGGTGCTTACGCTGTTGAGTCTGAATGAAATCACCTGTTTTCTGGCTATGATTCCGGTGCATTTTTATAACGGAAAACGGGGATTGAATCTGAAGTATCCGTTTTATGCGTTTTATCCGGTGCATCTGCTGGTGCTGTTTGCGATCGCGGCGGTACTGGGGATGGCGGGGGTTGCGGTTGTTTAAAAAACGGACACCCCAAAAGCTCTTCGCTGCGAATCACTTCAAAATTCTCCGGTTGAAAATCTTTGCGTAACGTCACAGTGTTCAGGCAATGATATCCCAATCTATGATAGAGTTTCATCGCTCCAAAATTTCGCGCAGCTACCTCAAGATAGACAGATTCAGAATACTTTTTTATCTCGGCTTCGACCAGCGCAATCGCATGACTTCCGTATCCGTTTCCCTGGTATTCCGGAAGTACGAAAAGATCTTCGATCCAGTCAACTTCCGCCCCCCGGCTTCCGAGATGCACAAATCCAATGGGGATCTCTTCTTTTAAGATAAAATAAAACACATGCCCTTTGTCTGTCCAGGCAGCAAGATTCTCCGCGGCCTCTTCGTCGGTTATAACATAATCACCATGAGCCAGCCAAAAGCCTCGAATCAACTCTTTTGCAAGTTGTGCTTCGTTTTCATATTTCTGTAAAGCTATAATTTCATTCATTTTTTCATCTCCCTTGTTTTTTTAACCGAATCAAGTAAGTCCCAACCCCCTGCTTATTGCTTCGCGCAATGGAAGCAAGTGACTTGCTTGATTCGGGTCAAAGCGGATATTCGCAATCCGCTTCGCTACTTGCTCATAACCGAATAGCTGCTTCGCAGCTTATCAGAAGTGGCTTGTACCACTCCTGATACAAGCAAGTCCCCACCCACTGCTTATTACTTTTCGCAATGGAAGCAAGTGACTTGCTTGATTCGGTTAAACTATGATATACTCAAATCATCATGATACCAGGCTCAAAAATCTAATGCAAGCTCGCTTGCAAGAGGATTTTTGAACTCTTGACCTGTCAAAAACATGACGAGGAGTGCAATGATATGAAAAAAGCGACAAATTTGATATCCTTTCTGATTTTAATGATGGTACTGGTCGGCTGTAGCAAAGAAACGGTCCATATCGACTTTCCTTTTGAAGTTGGAGATGTTGAAAATATCGAAATGTACCACTATGCGGGAGCACCGGTATCAGCAGAAAAGAAAATAGTCGTTGCAAAAACTGATATAACAGACTTGTATCATATGTTTGAAAACTTATCATTGACAGACAAACAAGTCGAAGAAATCACAGGAGCAGATGTGACCAGTTTTCGATTTAACCTTTCGGATGGGACAAACTACGAACTGGTTTATGTCTGCAATGGAGTCAAGAACGGAAAGCTGAAATCTTCCACGGGCAATTTTGAATACTTCACAAGTTCAGATATCGGCTCATATTGGTCAAATATGGATCTTGAATCAGTTCCAGTGAAAGAAAGTGAATTGCCGAAGTGGATAACTGATTCAGCCTCGAAGGACTCCCTGTCATACGCGCTGGGGTGTTTTTATATATGATTCATCTCGTTTCCGTTTCTCATAAATCGCTTCCATCCATTCCAGCACATCCTCTTTGTTCTGCTGAAACGGTTCGCTGTGGCTCAGGAGAAAATACGGCGCACGCACGTTTTTCAGAACTCGGATTTCTGCCAGCAGGCGCTCGGCATTATAAATGGTCTGTCCGTTTTTCTGCGTCACATATGCCGCATCCCCGAGAAAGCACCACGTCTCATCCACTTCCAACGCAAGCGATCCTTTGGCATGACTCGATGGAATCGGAAATAAATGTAACCGCACGTCACCGTCCTGAAACCACGTATCTTCTTCTATCACAGTTCCTGTTTTTGTATAACGAAACGTATTTTTCCCCCGGTAAACCGCTTCGCACGAAATCTCCGACAGATTCCCGATATGGTCTGGATGAAAATGGGATAAAATCACCCGAATTTTTTTTCCTGTCTGTTCTGACTTTTTCTGCAGAATTTCTGAAACCGCAGGATGATTTCCCACGTCATATACCCAGAAAAATGCATCACCCTCGATGATCACAACATTTGCCGAAAGTGGATGTTCTGTCGGTGTAAGATAGGAAATGTGATCGTTGATTGTCTGGATGTGCGGAATCTGTATCGGCTCTTTTCTTTCGTTCTTCATTCAATCAGCACCTCTTTTCCTTCGAACGCAAAACACAATGACCGACAGATTTATGAAATCTCTTTCATTCTCTGCCGGTCATGATATTAATGAAAATTAGTAGCTATCTTATTTTAGAAGCTGAACACCGCCACACCATACGCCGGAAGTGAATATGCAATCCGATATGGCTGGCCATCGCATTCTCCCTCTTTAGCACGGTAGACTACCTGACGTTTTTCGGTCGGACCGCCGTATTTCATATCGGAGCTGTCGAGTACCAGGCGGTACTGTTTTTTGCGCGGTACGCCGCACATGTAGTCCGGTCTCTCGACTGGTGTGAAGTTGCAGACAAACAGCAGATTGTTCTTGCCTGTCGGTGACCAGCGGACGAAGCTGTAAATGCTGCGGTCGCCGTCGTTGGCATTGATCCACTGGAAGCCTTCGTAGCCGCAGTCGTTCGCGTAGAGTGCCGGGTACTTGCGGTACATTTTCAGCAGGTCACTGAAGAAGCTCTGCAAATGCTGATGTCCCTCTTCTGCCAGCAGGAACCAGTCAATCTCCCGTTCCTCGCTCCACTCACGGAGCTGTCCGAAATCCTGTCCCATGAACAGCAGTTTTTTACCGGGATGGCCAAACATGAAGGCATAACCCACCATCAGGTTCTGGAATTTTTCCTCCAGATCGCCCGGCATTTTGTTGATCATCGAGCATTTCAAGTGGACAACCTCATCGTGCGAGAGCACCAGAATGTAGTTCTCGGAAAATGCATAGGTCATGCCGAAGGTCATCTTGTTATGGTTGTATTTGCGGAAGTATGGATCGAGCTTCATGTAATCGAGGAAGTCATGCATCCATCCCATGTTCCATTTGTAGGAGAAATGCAGGCCGCCGTCCTCTACGCTTCCCGTTACCTTCGGCCACGTTGTGGACTCCTCGGCGATCATGATGACACCCTTGTTTCGTCCGCGCACCAAGGTATTCAGGTGTTTGAAGAACTCGACGGCTTCGAGATTTTCATTTCCGCCGTTCTTGTTCGGCACCCACTGGCCCGGCTCTTTTCCATAGTCGAGATACAGCATCGAAGCAACAGCATCGACACGGAGACCGTCTACGTGGTACTCTTCTACCCAGTAAAGCGCATTTGCCAGCATAAAGTTTTTCACTTCATTTTTGCCGTAATTAAAGATCTTCGTTCCCCACTCCGGGTGCTCGCCCTTTCTCGGGTCGGCGTACTCATACAACGGCTGGCCATCAAAATCAGCAAGGCCGTGCGCATCTTTCGGGAAGTGTGCCGGTACCCAGTCCAGAATAACACCGATTTTATTTTTATGCAGATAATCAACAAGATATTTAAACTCTTTCGGTGTTCCGTAGCGGGAGGTCGGTGCGTAATAGCCCGTTACCTGATAGCCCCAGGAACCGTCAAACGGATGCTCTGCAATTCCCATCAGCTCTACGTGGGTATAGCCCATTTTTTTTACGTAATCGGCAAGCGAATGTGCGAACTGAACGTAATTGTAAAATCCGTCCGGGTTGGATTCGGACCACGGATGTTTCATCCAGGAGCCCGGGTGCACTTCGTAGATGGAGAGCGCGGATTTCTGAACGTCAAATTTTTTGCGGTTCGTCAGCCATTCGCTGTCACCCCAGCGGTAGCCTTCGATTTCCGCTACTTTTGACGCGGTACCCGGCCGTTTTTCGGATGCAAATGCGTATGGATCTGCTTTGTACAGTTCTCTTCCGTCCGGTGTGCGGATGTAATATTTATACATCATTCCCTCGGTCACGCCCGGAACGAACACTTCATAAACGCCGTCCTCGCCGACTTTCCGCATCACATTGGCATGGGCATCCCAGCCGTTGAATTCGCCGATGACAGATACTTCCGCCGCATGCGGAGCCCATACGGTGAACCAGGCTCCTACTTTGCCGTCTTTTTTGTCCAGGTGCGCACCCATTTTCCGGAAAATATCGTAATGGGTTGCCTGGCCAAATAAGTACTGATCCAGTTCAGAAAATCTTGGCTGATAGCCCGCCGGTTTTTTTGGCGCTTTTCTGGTTTTCGCTGTTGTTTTTGCCGTTGTTTTCGCAGTTTCCTTCATAGAAAAAATCCCCTTTATGCTTCTTTTTCAATCAGAACACAGCCGCACGGAGGTACTTCAACAAAAAGTTTTCCATTTTCCGGAGAAATGGCTTCTCCGGTTACCGCGTTTTTCCATGTTCCGTCGCAAGATGCAGGAATCCAGACTCCCGCACTCTGGTTTTCATCATTATTTACTGCTGTGATCAGAGCGTCTGTCTCATCCAGGCGTGCAAAGGCATACTGGCGGTTGGTCAGCATGAGTTCGCGGTATCTTCCCGTTCGTGCTGCAGGATGTTTTTTTCTGACGTCTGATAATGTTTTGATCCATGCCGGAAGTTTTTCTGCCGGCGGATTTTTCTCCAGTTCTTCCAGATTCAGCGCCGGACGCAGCGGATCGTCGTTTCCGCCTTCTTTTCTTCCCTCGATGCCGAATTCCGATCCGTAATAGATGGACGGGATGCCCGACAGAAAGTACAGCAGCGCATAAATTGGAATCATGTTTTCTTTTACGTTCAGCTTGCTGGCCAGACGGTCTACGTCGTGGTTGTCAACGAAGCTGTACAGTTTCTTTCCTTTGTAAATGCCGCCGTTTTCGTCAAATTCGCGGCGGATCGTATGTGCAATTTCGAAGTAGTTATGATCGTTATGTCCCGAATAAAGTCCTTTGTGAAGCTCGTAGTTTGTGACACTGTGCAGCAGATGCTGGCCGTCTCCGATGTAGCGCGCATAGTCGCCGTGGATGACTTCGCCCATCAGCCAGAAGTCCTGTTTTTTGGCGGATGTGCGTGCGCGCATCTGCTCCATGAAGCCGAAATCCAGGCAGTCGGCGCAGTCGAGACGGATGCCGTCGATGTCGAATTCGTCGATCCAGAAGTCGATGACATCAAGGAGATAGTCGCGGACCTGCTGGTTCTGGAGATTCAGGTTGACGAGTTCGAAACAGTTTCTCCATGCTTCGTAGGAGAATCCGTCGTTATAGCAGGTGTTTCCACCAAACCAGATTCCTTTGTACCAGCTGCAGTACGGGGACTGTTCTCTCTTTTCCTGGATATCGCGGAATGCAAAAAATTCGCGGCCGGTGTGGTTGAAGACACCGTCTACGACCACTTTGATGCCGAGTTCGTGCGCTTTTTTCACGTAAGCGGTAAAATCCGCATTGTCGCCTAAACGGCGGTCTACCTGTTTGTAGTCTTTTGTATCGTATCCATGTGTGGTTGATTCAAACAAGGGGCCGATATAGATTGCGGTACAACCGAGATCTGCGATGTGCGGAAGCCACTGTTCCAGTGTGGAAAAGCGGTGTACGGTTTCTTCCGATTCATTTTTTCTCGGCGCGCCGGTCAGTCCGATCGGATAGATGTGATAAAATTCTGCCTCTTCATACCATGGTGCCATTTTGTTTGTCCTCCTTGTTTTTGGGTTATGAGTAAATTCCATACATGAACTGGTGTACCAGACGGTAGACTTCTTCGTCCCGGACGACTAGGTTGGAAAGATCGGATTGATCTCCTGCTGTCATCATCAGGTAGTGCATCAGGATTCCGGAGAAGCCTACGGCGAATTGTTCCTGACGGCCGTTCATGTTGCCGAGTTCGGCGCTGGCGTTGTCGAAGACGTCGACGCACAGGTGATAGAACCGGTCAATCATGGGGTATACGGTGCGGAAGCCTTCGCTTTTTCTTCCGGAATAGAACAGTGCCATCATCAGCATATGGAATTTCGGGTCTTCGGAGGCTCCGTTAAAGAAGGCACGCGCGATGCGGTACAGTTTTTCGGGGATGTTTTTCCCGGTTTCGGAGGCTTCGATGAGTTTTTGTTCCATGGGCTGAAAGTGCTCGTTTAGCAGGGCTTCGAGGAGGCCTTGTTTGCTGCCGAAGTAATAGTACAGGGTTGGTTTGGATACTCCGGCGGAGTCTACGATCTGCTGAACACCGACGGCGTCGTACCCGCTTTCGTAGAAGAGGGTCAGAGCTGAGTTCATGATTAGCTGACGATTGTCCATTTTAAATCCTCTTTGTTGCGGAAGGGACGCTCTCTGGAGTTCGCCTGGCCGCGGTGTGTTTGGGTGGTTGTTTGTTACGTGTGAGTTGGCATTTGTTTTGGTTTAAAATGCTTTTGTTGATTTTGTATTTAAGAAGTCTGCTTTTGTGTGTGATGGTCGAATTGCGTGAGTTTTTGGCAATTTTGACGAATTTTGTTGGATTTTGCAGGTTTCTTATGTGTGTTTCTGTTATCATTATACCAATCGGTATATAAAAAGTCAATGTGAAATATATAATGGATGAAAATAGATGCATAGAAAAAGAACCGGCGGGGAAATCTTTAGTTTAGTTCTCAGATTTCTCTGTCGGTTCTTTTCTTATTTTCCGATACTGTTTTTATACGAACTGAACCTCACATGACTAAAGTCACGTGCTTCAGACCGCTTTAGGCGGCAGACAAA
>OAUU01000618.1_pt1 | contig 21930 bp, 25 predicted proteins | sample 1501381 | NCBI WGS metagenome assembly OAUU01 (sample SAMEA2580057, study PRJEB22360) | human gut metagenome | reverse complement strand
TAAACCGTGCCAATGCGGCATCATAATCGATTCCGACCGCGCGCAGTGCGTTCTCATCCATGGCAGTCTCCCCCTATCACGCTTTTTATGATTAAGATTCTACTACCAGATGTACCAATACGCAAACATTTATTTCTTCATTTTCGGCTGGAAAATCAGGCTTGCCAGATAACCAAACACCAACGCCGCCGATATGCCCACCGCGCTTGCCTGAAAGCCTCCCATAAAAATTCCAAGAAAGCCATATTGATCCACCGCCTCTTTCACGCCCTTCCACAATACATTTCCAAATCCGAGCAGCGGCACGCTGGCACCTGCCCCCGCAAATTCCACAAACGGTTCATAGATCTGTATCGCTCCAAGCAGTGTGCCGAGACACACCAGAAGCACCATGATGCGCCCCGGAAGCATTTTTGTTTTTTCCATTAAAATCTGCACCAGCGCGCAGATCAGTCCGCCAACCCAGAATGCATTGACATAATCCATAGCATTTTTCCCCTTTCTATCCTGCATGCTCAATGACGACCGCATGCGCAATTCCCGGCACTGTCATTCCCTCATTAAAGGAAACGGTCGAGAGCAGCGCTCCCGTCGGGACAAACAGGATTCTTTTCCATTTTCCTTCCTCGATCTGCCGCATAAAATGTGCCGAGAGCGTCACTGCCGCACACCCGCAGCCGGAACCGCCGGCACCCGTTCCCTGTTTGTCTGCATCGTAGATCTCAATCCCGCAGTCGGTGTGGATGCTGCTGATGTCATACCCTCCGGCTCTCGTCAGATCCCAGAGAATCTCCTGCCCGACTTTTCCGAGATCGCCGGTAATGATCTTATCGTAATCCGTCACGTTTCTTCCGAAATCCGACAGATGGCGGCAGATCACGTCACTGGCGGCAGGTGCCATGGCCGCTCCCATATTCATCGAATCCTTGATGCCGTAATCGACGATCTTGCCGGTCGTGATCCCCGTGATGCGCGCCTTGCTTCTTTTTTTCCCGAGCACATAGGCGCCACTTCCAGTGACCGTCCACGTCGCCGATTTCGGGCGCTGGTTGGCATATTCCAGTGGAAAACGGAACTGCTTTTCCGCGCTGGCAAAATGGCTCGACGTCATCGCCACAACATAATCCGCATACCCCGCCGCCACGCACATCGCGCCCAATGAGAGCGCTTCGCCACAGGTACTGCACGCTCCATAAAGTCCGAACAGCGGCACCTGATAGTCCATGAGCCCGAAGGATGTCGCAATGTTCTGCCCGAGCAGATCCCCCGAAAACAGATAACGGATGTCCTCGGTTTTCAAGCCTGCCTTTCCGACCGCCAGCGTAAATGCTTCCTTCTGCAGGGTACTCTCCGCCTCCTCCCAGGTGTTCTGTCCGAACTTGTCGTCCTCGCCCACCACGTCGAAGCGGTTCCCGAGCGGTCCTTCGCCCTCTTTTTTCCCCACAATACTCGCACTGCTTATGATGTAAGGAGCCTCCGCAAACGCGAGGCTCTGCTTCCCGACCTGTATCTCCATATCACTGCTTCCTTTCGCAAGACTTTTCCTTAGTATGCGGCGCACAAACGTGTATTATACCGGTAAAATACCATTTTGATTTTTGTTTTCTTCTGTTCACAAACTTTCCAGTAGTGGTTCGACTTTTTCTGTTGTGAATATGGTTTGTTATTGCGAAAAATGTTTCGTTGCCCGGATGATAGTTTAACTGTCCGGAAATTGGGGCGGCTGGGCGTGAAATTGGTTTGACTGTTCAGAAATGTTTCGCATGATCTTGAAATGATCGGACTGCTAGTCAAAAACGAAATTTCGCCGGCAGACAAAACAGAGGGTGCATGCGAGTGCCGGATTTCCGGCACGCATGTGCACCCTCTGTTTTATCGTATGACCATTGGTTGTGTTATCACTGACCTCTGTGATCGTTGACCGTACTGTTATTGTCATCGATCGCGCTGTATTTTATCACATTATGGATGATGTTTCAGCTGTCTTAAAAATATGCTCTTCTAGAAATCTACCTCTGTATCGTAGTAGCAGCACTTCAACAGTTTTTCCATCTCCTCCTGGCTCGGCTGACGCGGATTCGATCCCGTGCAGGCATCCAGAATTGCATTTGCTGCAATCTCCGGCAGTCTCTCTAAGAATACTTCCTCCGGCACAAATCCCTGCTCGGTCGGATAGCTGTCCGCGCCGTAATTCTTGATACAGTGCGGAATCTTAAGATCATCATTCATGCCGCGCAGATATGTAATGAGGAGCGCCACTTTTTCATCCAGCGTATCTCCGCCCAGTCCCATAAAATCTGCGATCTCGCCGTAGCGCTTTTTCGCAGTCTCATCCTTGGCGTTGAATGCGATGACCTTCGGCAGATACATGGCGTTTGCTGCACCGTGAATGATATGTGCGCCGTAATCTGCAAATGCAGCACCCGTCTTGTGAGCCATCGAATGAACGATTCCAAGCAGTGCATTGGAAAATGCCATACCCGCCAGACACTGTGCATTGTGCATGGAATCACGTTTTTCCATGTCTCCGTTATAAGAGCCCACAAGATCTCTCTGGATCATCTTGATCGCATGCAGGGCAAGCGGATCGGTAAAATCACAGTTCGCCGTGGAAACATACGCCTCGATGGCATGCGTCATCGCATCCATACCGGTATGCGCCACCAGCTTCTGCGGCATCGTCTCTGCGAGCTCAGGATCCACGATCGCCACATCTGGCGTAATCTCAAAATCTGCAATCGGATATTTGATTCCTTTTTCATAATCCGTAATGATGGAAAATGCCGTCACTTCCGTCGCCGTTCCGGATGTGGAAGAGATCGCGCAGAAATGTGCTTTTTTGCGGAGCTTCGGAATTCCGAATACCTTGCACATATCTTCAAACGTAATGTCCGGATATTCATACTTGATCCACATTGCCTTTGCCGCATCAATCGGAGAACCGCCGCCCATCGCCACGATCCAGTCCGGCTTGAATTCTTCCATTGCCTTGGCGCCCTTCATCACCGTCTCCACCGATGGATCAGGCTCAATTCCCTCAAACAGACAGACTTCCATTCCTGCTTCTTCCAGATACTGCTTTGCGCGATCCAGAAATCCAAAACGCTTCATGGAACCTCCGCCGACACAGATCATCGCGCGCTTTCCCTCAAAATCCTTTAAAGCCTCCAGCGCTCCCTTTCCGTGATACAGATCGCGCGGTAACGTAAACCTTGCCATATGCTCCTCCAATCCGCCACTTCCTGTGGCAACCATTTTTTACAGCCTTTGCCCGCCGTTACTATCATACCCCAAATCCGGCGTCGTTTCTGCATATGTTAAGTATAACATATGGACAACCGGCGTGGCAATTCTTTCCGTTTCTATTCTGCACATTTTCACAAGAGATTTTCGCATCGTGTTCTGATATGCCGTTCCCATGTTCCGGCGTGGCAGGTTGGGGTGGATTCCAGGGGCTTCACATCTAAAGCAGATGACTCGGTTTTTTAGTTTTTTAGGTTTTTTAGGGTTTTTAGGATTCTTACCGCCCGGGCTTGGCGGCATTCTTTCTGTTAGTCGCTTTCCGCTTCATACCACGCAGCATTTCTTTGTCCTCCGCACTTACACGGTATGACTCCAGCATTTTCTGAATTGCCTTATTATAGGTAAAATCATCCAGTTCATTTTCCAGCAGAAATGCATGGGTCTCCTGCGGAAATTTTGCATAGGCAGTTGCAATTCCCCATGCAACTCCCATTTTGCAATAATAGCCCTCATGCTTCAGGCTGTTATATACAGCGAGCACACGGTCAATATATTCAGGCACCAGAAAATGGTCCATCAGCATCACTGCCACCACCCGCTGTTCAAATTCACTCTTAGACGCGCAGTATTGCATCAAAAAATCCCACACCTCTGCCCGGTGCTTTCGGACAATCTTAAATGTAGAACAAAACCCATCATTGACTGACCAGTCGTGGATTTTCGGAATAAACGCTGCGGCATATTCCAAAAGCTCCTCCATCTCCGCTTTCACGTAGCCAATCACAAGTCCCTGCAGCATGATCTCCTCGTAGCTGTCATCGCGTGCCTCTTTAAGATAAGTTCTCCATTCTTCCTTTGCGAGCTGCTTCGCCAGCAAGCGCAGCACCGGAAGCCGCACTCCCAGAATCGAATCTGTCCCCGGAATCAGGCTGCTGGTAAAATCTTTGAACTGCTTTTCCGCATGTTTCTCTAAAAAATCACGTATCTGTTCGTTTGTCATTCTTTCCTCTCTTTGCACTGTCAATGAATTACTGTAAATGCGATTCTGTGTCTGCACTGTTTTCTGCGCACAATATGAATCTGTCAAGATTCATTATATCATACATCAACGATACCCCGGCAAAAGGAATTATCGCAATAAGCCTAGACCTCTTCTGGGTGATGTGTAATATTATTACAAACACACTTGGGGATTTCTAATAATATTACTTATCAAAGCAGGGCGCAATATGCTTATTGCGGCAATTCCATGCAAGCGCGTTCGCATGGAACATATCCGTCCGCTGCACGTAAGCATGCGCATCCGTCTTTGCTTCATGCTCACTTTTGTCTCCGCGAACATTATGTTACAAACCGTGGATTCGGGTCTATGCACGCAAAAACGTGCTCTCAGACCCGCAAAATGACAGAATAGTTGACATAACAACAGTATAAAAGAGTAGAACGGGTCTCAGACGCAAAAAAGCAGCTCTCAGACCCGCGAAATAGTCAAGAACGGGTCTCAGATGGCAAAATGTATCTCCCAGACCCGCAAAACAGCAGAATGGTCGACATAACACCAATGTAAAATGGTAAAACAGGTCCCAGATGCCGAAAAATGTCTCTCGGACCCGCGAAATAGTCAAAAACCTGTCTCAGACAACGAAATGCATCTCTCAGACCCGCAAAAATGCCCCGAAATGCAGTTTTTATAACCTCATTTTCTGCTGCATCCTCCCAGAATCAGTTTTTTATAACCTCATTTTCCTACTACAACCGCTCTGGAATCAGTTTTCATAGATCTCACCGTCCACAATTCTTACCACACGACCCGCATGTTTTGCCACATTCAGATCATGGGTAATCATCACAATGGTATTTCCCATCTGATTCAGATTTTCAAAGAGCTTCAATACCTCTTTTCCGCTGTTCACATCGAGCGCGCCTGTCGGTTCATCTGCAAGCAGAATGGCAGGTTTTCCGACCAGCGCACGCGCAATCGCCACGCGCTGCTGCTGACCACCGGAAAGCTCATTGGGCTTATGTCCGATACGCTGTGAAAGCCCGAGCATGTCAATCGTGTCCATACTCGCCTCCTGCGCTTCCGCAAGCCCCATTCCGCGTATCAGAAGCGGCATAACGATATTCTGCAGCACGTTGTAGGTCGGAATCAGATGATATTTCTGAAAAATGAAACCTATTTTCTGATTCCGGATTTTTACCAGTTCCTTTTCCTTCGCCTGTTCGATTGCCACGCCATCCAGCAGATAGTTTCCGCTGTCCATCACATCCATGCACCCGATGATATTCATGAGCGTACTTTTTCCGGAACCGGAAGGACCCAAAATGGCAAGATATTCTCCCTGCTTTACGGTCAGCGACACATCTTTGAGCACATGGAGGGACTGCGTTCCCATGCGGTAGGATTTGTTGATATTTCTCATTGTGATTACGTCTGTATTTTCTATACTTTCTGCTTTTGTGGCCGCGCAGATCGCCGGCTCCATATCCATCACTGCATCCATATCTCTACAATAACCTCCTCACCGTCTTCGCTGGTCACTATCAGAAGCTTCAGCAGATCGCCAGCCGCCAGCCGCTGAAACGTCGTCTCGGTACCTGCCGTGGTGTGCACCACCGTGCTGACCGGAATCAATGTTGTCACACTTTTACCACTCATGCCGCCATTTCCGCCCGGTGCTCCTCCACCGTTACTTCCTGTTCCGTCCGATGTCGCATCGCCCGGCATGTCGCCATTTTCTTCCTGCGGCATCCCGTACGACATCACCGTGCTATCATTTGTTCCGGAAGTTCCCTGCGACATTCTGCCAGGCGCCCCCGAGCCATCTCCCGGCGCCCCTGAACCATCACTTCCTCCAGGCGCTCCCGAGCCATCTTCTGGCGCTCCTGCGGTATCACTTCCTCCCGGCGCCCCTGAACCATCACTTCCTCCAGGCACCCCCGAGCCATCTCCGCCTTTTTCTGCATTCTCGGTGTCTTCCGTGCTGCTTGCAAGATATGCCTCCACCACCGATTCATCGACTTCCATATATGTCAATTCATTTCCCTCGATGCTGGTCACATAAGCATACACATATTTCTGATTATCTGCCAGCGTCTCCATGTCTGCTGTCCTGTGGGTCCATGCGAAAATACCTCCTCCGCCGAGCACTGCTGCAAGCGCCACGATGCCGCCCGCCATCACTTTCTTCCTTATCATGCCAAACCTCTTTTCAATTATTTATTCCGCACCAAGTGCCTCCACCGGAACCAGATTGGACGCCTTATACGCCGGATAAAATCCGAAGATCGTTCCTGTTCCAACCGCAAACACGAGAGCAATCAAAAATGCTGATGCCGACAGTTCCACACGGACGCCGAGGTACTGTACAATCGGCGCCACAGCCAGCGATGCCAGATTCCCCAGCACACCACCGATGAGACTGATTGCCGCCGCCTCCGCGAGGAACTCCAGCAGAATGTCCCGCTTGGAACAGCCGATCGCTTTTAAGATACCGATCTCATTGGTCCGCTCTTTTACAGATACAAACAATACGTTCATAATGCCGATTCCACCGACCACGAAGACGATCGCCGCCATCGCAATGAGAAGCATCGTCAGAATCTGGTTGGAAGCCTCCGCCGCCTCCATCTTGCTTCCTGCATCCTCAAATGTGAACTCAGCGTTCGGGTAACTGGTGGCAAGCACTTCTGTCACTTCCTCGATCACGCCTTCCACATTATTCACATCTGCCGCCAGCACCGTGATCGTCGGGCTGACCGATGATCCGACCAGATATTTCACACCGGTCGCATAAGGGATAAAAATGGAATCATCCGGGCTGATACCGGACGCGACCGTTCCCATGCTTTCCAGCACACCGTTTACCACATAAAGCCGGTCGTCGATATAGATCACGCTTCCGTATGCCTCAATGGCACTGCCGAAAATCTCTTCGGCAACGCTTGCGCCGAGCACGCAGACTTTTTCTTTGTTCTCATCATCATCGTCGGTGATAAAGCTTCCGACCGCGAGGGAGAGGTTACTGATCGTCTCGTAGTTACTTTTCACTCCTGCGATGGTATAGGTATCGGCTTCTTCGCGAACTACGCCCTCCCCCCCGCACCCTCCGGAGATCTCCGCCATCCACACTGGATTTTGTGGTGTAGGAAATGGTCGCTGCCGAGATGCCGGACGCAAATGTTTCGATGTCATCCACATCATCCTCGCTCAGCGTGATATTTTCCTGATTCATGCGGTCTTCCATATCGCTCTGTCCGCCGAAAAAGCTTCCCATATCCGGCATACCGCCGCCGTCACCGGAAGGCATCTCTCCCCCCGGTGATCCGCCCGGCGCCTCGCCTCCCGATGAGGAACCGCCTCCCATATCGCCGGAGGGTGCTCCGCCAAAACCGCCTCCAAAGCCTCCGCCGGAACCGCCTCCCGGCGCCATCATTGCCATGCCGGAGTCCGAATCATCGCTGCTTCCTCCGCCGCCAAAATCTGTCCCGCCGTCGTAGGAAATGTCCACCGCACCGGCATTTAAGTTTTTAAACTGGTCTGCCACGTCCGCCTGACCGCCTTTACCAATAGCAATGACCATCACAATGGTGGCGGCACCCACGATAATGCCGATCGAGGTCATGACCACCTTAAATTTGTTCTGTGTGATATTGATCCAGACCAGTCTCAATAATTCTTTTGGCTTCATTCTGTCACCTGACTTTCTATCAGCACAGTTTCACCTTCCGTGAGACCGGACGTGATTTCCACGTTGACCCCGTCGGAAAAGCCCGTCTCCACATCCACCATGCGGATCGTTCCGTCCGCATCCTTCACTTTGACATAGGATGTCGTTCCGTCAGACTGGACCGCCTTGTTGGATACATACAGCACATCCGTCACCTGCCTGCTGATAAATGTGACGTTTCCTGTCATGTCCGTGTATATTCCAGTGATGTCCCCAGTAAACGCGGCGGTCACATTGTAAGACACCGTGGAGGAACCGCTGGAAGATGAAGTGTCAATGCTCTCCACCTCCCCCGCAAACGTCTGATCCTCATAGGCAGACAGCTCAATCTCCACGACGTCTCCAACTGCAATATTTGTGATGTCCTCCTCCGACACGGAGACGGTGATCGTCACCGCATCCGTATTGGAAAAAGTGGCAACCGTTGCGCCGGAAGAGATGGTATCTCCTGCCTCATACGACAGATCGGTAATGATTCCCGTATACTCCGCATAGATCGTACCGTCATCCCCGATGGCAGCTTCAAATGCCTCAAGCGCCTCCTCCGCGTCGGACAGCGTGTCTTTTGCATCGGTAATATCATTGTCCGCCCCGGAGACATCCACACTGTACTGACTGGATGCATTTTTTGCCGAGAGTTCTGCTTCTTTCAGCGTTTTCTCCGCCTCAATTGACTTCGTGGTATAGTTGTTTTTCGCTGCCACAAGCTTTGTGTACAGTTTGTCGTAATTTTCCTGCTCCTCGGTAAGCGATGCACTTAAGTCCACGCCCGCATCGATCTGCTCCTGATAGTAATTGATCAGGGACGCCGACGTATCCACCGCTTCCTGCGCGTCATCCACAGCCTCCTGCAGCTGCTTTATGGCAGCTTCGTAGGTCTCCTGTGCAACAGATCCCTCCGCCGTGCTCAGATTGTAGGAGTAACTTGCCGATACTTTTTGCTTTTCTGCACTTAAGCCCGCCTCGCTGACGGCTGTCTTCGCCTCCGTCACCGCTTCCTCAAGATCTTTTTTATAAGATGCCACGCTCTCCTCTGTAAGCTTTAAGATGGGATCGCCCTCCGCAACCGACTGCCCTGCGGTAACATAGACCGTTTCCACCTCAAGGGTCGATGCCGTGCTGGTGGACGACGTCGCATTTTCTCCCGCACTGTTCTGCGCGGACGAGTTGTTCTGCGTGCTTGCAGAGGAAGAATCCTCTGAAAAATCAAGAGTCTGATCCAGCGTGCCGATCGTTACACTGCCGCTCTCCGTCACGCCCGCCGTCAGATTTCCTTTCTCCACGGTTACTTCCTTATATACGGTCTGCTCTTCACTGTCACTTCCCGACTGATATGCAAAGGTGACGGTTCCTGCGGCAAGCACTGCCGCCGCAGCCACTCCGGTCACCAGCCAAAGCTTTTTCTTCTTCATTCTGTCTTTCCTCCTGCTTCCTCTGTCTCAGACGCTCCGATCGTCTCGGTTTTTCCTGCGGTCTTAGTCTCTTCCATTTCTGTGGCTCCAGTCGCCTGTGTTTCAAACTTCACCGTTGCCTGTACGCCAGTAGTAAGTGTGCCATCTGTATTGTCCACGGCAACAATGACCGCATACGTCACATTGGACATGCTTCCGCCGGATGTTTTTTCCGATGCGATGGAATAGACGGTTCCGTCGATTGCTCCCATTCTGCTTCCACTGATCTGTACCTGCACGGTGTCGCCGACCGCAAGTTTTGCAATATTGTTCTGTGATACCTCCACAGAAATCAGAATCGTATCCAGATCGTAATAGCTTGCAAATGCGGTATTTTTGATCAGTGTATCCCCCGTCTCGTAAGTCACCGATGCAAGCGTTCCGTCACGGTCCGCACATACAACGCCGTCCTCGATCGCTAAGAGTGCGCTCTGTTGTTCCTTCAGCTCATCCAATGTATCCTGCGCTTCGTCCACAGCACTCTGCAAGGTTTCCAGCGAAGCTTCATACTCGGTATCCGCATATTTTCCCTCCAGAACCGCCTCTTCATACTGCTGCAAAAGCGCCGGCTGCGCTGTCGTCTCATTGCGCTCTGCCTCGTCGCAGGCGTCACTCAGTTTCTCCAGCTCATCTGTCAGCTCCGCAATTTTCTCATTTGCCTCTGTCACCTTCGTGTTATATTCCTCAACCGCTTTCTGGAATGTCTGATTGGCTAGCTGCAGTGCACTGTTTGCGCTCTCCGCCTCTGTCTGGCTCTGCGACAGGGCGTCGGCTGCCTCCTGCACGGCGGTATAATCCGCAGCCAGCTGATCTGCCAGCGCCGCAAGATCCGTGTAGGACGCTCCGGCTTCAATCTGTGTTTTCAGATTCGCCATATCCGCGGCGTATGTCTCTTTTGCCGCCTGGCTGCTGCTCTGTGCATTGGAAAGCTGCGTCTGCTTTTCCGTGAGCGTCGCCTGCGCCGTATCGACTGCCGCCTGTTTTTCATTGATCCCGACCTGTGTATAATAGGTGCCGTTGTCGATGGCATCCTGATAATCGGAGATCTCCTCCACCGCCTCATCGTACGCTTCCTGCGCCTCGCTGGTCTTTACCGACAGCTCGCTGACTGCCGCATCATAAGTATCCTGCGCGGTGTCCGCTGCAAGTTTTGTGGAGGAAAGCTCGCTCTCCGCCTCCAGCACGCCGCTCTCAAAATTGATCTGTGCGGATTGCAGTGCAGTTTTCGCATCTGAAATGGCATCCTCATAGTACGCCTTTGCATCCGCCATGCTCTCATCGTCGATCTTGAATAAGGCGTCGCCCTCCGCCACGGTACTTCCCGCTTCCACGTAGACTTCTTCCACCGTCATGGTCACCGCATTCACAGAAAAATCAGGCAGCTGGCTCTCCGTTTTCACCTGTGTGGTTCCTGTCCCGGAAAAGCTGCCGTCTTCCTGTCCGTCTGTCTCATCTATCTGTGTGTCCTCCTCCGTCTGATCCGCTGTGCCCGAAGCTGCTATCACATGATAGCCGACTCCGCTTCCCGCAACTGCGGCAGTCAGAATCCCGGCAAGTATTCCGTAAAATTTTTTGGAATGTTTTCCCAGGAGTTTGTGTACCCACGCTATTTTCATTGTTTCATCCTTTCCCTTCCGGCATTTCATCCTCTCTCATGTTTCACGGTAAGGATAGCATCGCTTTCTAAAGGACAGCTGAATGTAATGTGACGGTTATGTGACGGAACCGTTAAATATCTGTGTTTCGCGGCAGGCAGACCGCACATCCTTTGACAGATTAGGTAAAAAGTATTACAATACTCCCGTTTCTATAGATCTGTTACATTGGAGATTATTCATGAAGAAAATTGCTTTTTTTGATATCGACGGAACACTGACTTCCGAGATTGACGGTTCGATTCCGGAAAGTGCCGTCTATGCTATACGGGCGGCGCGGGCAAACGGGAATCTGATGTTCATCAATACCGGGCGCTGTTTTCAGAATGTGGAACAGCGTTTCCGTGATGTGGGTTTTGACGGCTTTGTCTGCGGCTGCGGCACAGATATCTACTGCGACGGTGCCGAAATCCTTCATGTCGCACAGACGCACGAGACCGTAATGAAGCTGCTTCTCGCAGCCAGGGAGTGGGATATCGATATCCTGTTTGAATCCAGGAAAGAGGTTGCTTTTGATCTGGCAAGACCGCTCCGGCACCCGGATGCCAGACGGCAGTATGAGGCGTTTGAAGAACGCGGCTATGAGATGCCGGAGCACCTTGAGAATCCTAATTTTTTCTGTGATAAGTTTGTCCTATGGTTTGAGCACCCCGAGCAGCTTGCCGGTTTCCGTACCACAAGCGACCGCTATTTTGAGTGCATTGACCGGGGCGGCAATTTCCGCGAATTCGTTCCGCTCGGCTACTCCAAAGCCACCGGTCTTAACTATGTGCTTGATTATTACCGGATAGACAAAAAGGACGCCTATGCCTTCGGCGACAGCAACAACGACCTTCCCATGCTCACTGCTTTGACAAACAGTGTCGCCATGGGCAACGCCTCTCCTGCCACGCTTTTTGACAAGGTGTCCTATGTAACAAAATGTGCCAGCGAAGACGGCATCCGCCTTGCGCTGGAACATTTCGGTTTTATCTAAAGTCTGCGGTTATCCCGCACGAGCACCACAGCCATCACGATGGCTGTGAGAAGCTCGGATGCCGGGAACGACAGCCACACGCCATTGATGCCAAATACTGCGGCAAAAAGTAGCGAGCAGCCGATAATGCAGACAAATCCTCTCATGATCGATGTCACAAACGATTCCCGCGCACGTTCTGTCGCGCTTAAAAATCCCGCCCCCACAATATTGATTCCGGCAAACAGGAAGCCGATGAAGTAAAGACGCATTCCCGTGTGAGCATACTCTGCCAGTTCCGCAGAATGTTCACTGTTAAACAGGCTTACCAGAGAATCCGTAAATCCATAGACGGCTCCGACGAGCACTACCGCGATGCCCAAAGCCGTGACAAGTCCGAGATTTCGTATTTTCCGGACAGATTTCACATCTCCTTTTCCGTAGCAGTCACTCACGATCGGCTGCGCTCCCTGTGACACTCCATTAAAGATTGCCATTGCCACAAGCGCAAAGTTCGCGATCACTCCGTAAGCCGCCACACCGATATTTCCCACAAGACCGAGAATCAGGAAATTGAACACGGTCGTGATGACTCCGGAAGAAATCTCCCCCACAAATGCCGGGACGCCAAGCTGACACGCCCCGAATAACTGGGCGATGGACGGCGCGTGCAGCCGGAACCGCACAGTATTCTTTTTTCCAAAGAAATGCGCGCTGCAGATCAGAATGCTGATGATCGGTGATGCCGCCGTAGCGAGCGCCGCTCCCTCTAACCCCATGCCGAGCGGAAACATAAAAATATAGTCAAACAGGATGTTGGAAAAACTTCCCGCGAGGGTTCCTGCCATCGCTAAGGACGGCTGGTTATCGTTGCGCACAAATGCCATGATGACGTAGTTCATCATGAAAAACGGCGTAAACAACAGAAAAATCCTCGTATACCCGGTTCCAAGCGCCACAATTCCCGCATCGCCGCCCATCAGCGCGATGATTTTATCCGGGATAAAAACGCCCGCAAGTGTAAACAAAATTCCAATCATCCACACAAAGCAGATGGCATTGGAAAAATAGCCGTGCGCCCGCTCCTCGCCCTGCGCCCTTAAGATCGTAAAGCGCGTCGCAGAACCGACGCCGATCATCGAACCGATCGCAAAAATCAGATTGTAGATCGGAAGCACCAGATTTAAGACCGTGATTCCGTCCGTTCCCGCCGCCTTCGCAATAAAAAAGGTATCAGCGATGATATAACAGGAGATACCTAACATTCCGAATATATTCTGTGTGACATACCTGACAAATTGTTTTGTAACTGACATTTACTTTTCCCCACAGTTCTTTTTCGTACTCATTGTTTCTTATCTTACAACCGGAGTGAACCGCATGTCAAGCCATGGGCTGCAGGGCGGCGGAATGCACTGTTTCCCAGATTATTATGTCCTTGTATGCTTTTCATTCCTTTGCTTTACTTTTCATTTGTAGTATGATTTAATAAAAACAATATATTCTCTTTTTTCGCTGCTTTTCCGCCTGAATTTAAAACAGCAACGGGCAGGAACTCCGTACCATCCAGAACCAGCTTCAGAAGCTTCCTCCAGGAAAGCTTATCTGCTCCCGTAACGGCACCACCGTCAAATGGTATCAGGGCGACGGTCACTCCAAGACCTATATTCCGAAAGCGAACCGCACTCTCGCCGAACAGCTTGCGCTGAAAAAGTATCTGCAGCAGCAGGAACAAATTCTCTTGCAGGAGCAGGCAGCAATCACTGCCTATTTAAAATACTCCCCCGCGGGCAGCCTCTCTTCCGATGATCCACATCTTCTCTCTGATCCCGCCTGCGAAGATCTGCTTCATTCTTATTTTTCCACCTCAAAAAATATTCCGGACGTCTCGAATGTTTCAGATATCTCGGATATTTCGACTCGTTCCGCTGTCGAATGGTCTGCCGCTTCCTACGAACGCAATCCGCTCCATCCCGAGCAACGGCTTCACAAAACCGTCTCCGGCGAGAGAGTGCGTTCCAAATCGGAAGCCATAATTGCCATGCTGCTCCACCTAAACGCCATTCCTTACCGCTACGAATGTGCGCTCTCCCTTGGCGGCGTCACTCTATTTCCGGATTTCACCATACGCCATCCCGTAACCGGCGTTCTCTACTACTGGGAGCATTTTGGTCTGATGGACGATCCCGCCTACGCAAAAAACGCCGGCTCGAAGCTTTCTCTCTATGCCGCAAACGGCATCATTCCATCCGTTCATCTGATCACCACGTACGAGACCAAAGCATATCCCTTAAACGCCGGCATGATTGAGCATCTGATTTCCTACTATTTTCTGGATTCCGCGGTCTGAATCCGTGCTTCTCTCTTCCACTGTCATTTCCTTCTTTTCGTTCACTTCTCGGGTCTGGAACGACGTTTTTTCTCTCCCAGACCCGAAAATCACAATATTTCGGGTCTGGGAGAACATTTTTCTTCTTCCAGACCCGGGTGGCTTCTTTTTTCTCTTCTTTTTCTCTTCTTTTTCCCTCTTTTGGACAGTTTCTCGGGTCTGGAACAGCGTTTTTCCTCTCTCAGACCCGAAAATCACAATATTTCGGATCTTGGAGAATGTTTTTCCTCTTCCAGACCCGCACGGAAAAGGCACTACACCATTCCCCACCATTTTAATCCCCAATAGATGAGTCCAAGCACCCAGCTTGAAAATATTCCGTATAAAATGACCGGTCCGGCAATCGTAAAGATCTTGCAGCCAATTCCGAAGACCTGGCCCTCTTTCTGAAACTCTATGGCGGGCGCGGCCACACCGTTTGCAAACCCGGTAATTGGCACCAGCGCGCCCGCGCCCCCCCAGTTTGCAATCGAAGGGTACAGATTCAGACCGGTGAGCAGTACAGACAGCAGAATGAGCAACATAGAGCACCAACTTCCGGATGTCTTCTGATCCAGTCCGTAATTCTCACACACGTTCAGAATAAACTGCCCGATGCAGCAGATGATCCCGCCTGTCACAAACGCCTTCGCCATATTCCACCAGAGATTATGGGTGGGAGTCACCTGCTTCACATAATCATTGTATTTTTTTTGTAAACGTTCTTTTTCCTTATCCACTGCGCAACCTCCGTCTTTTTTGTCAGTATGCGCATTTTATTTATTTCTATTCCTTCGACCGCTCCTTCCGCCATTTTACCACTGTAATGCCGTGATGCCCCGCTTTATGCATTCTTACGCCCCTCCGGCCGCTCCTTCCGCCATTTTCCCACTGTAATGCTGTGATTCCCCGACTTTATGCGTTCTTACGCCCCTTCGGCCGCTTCTTTCGCCATTTTCCCACTGTAATACTGTGATTCCCCGGCTCTATGCGTTCTTCCGGTTCTCCGACCGCTCCTCCCGCCATTTCTCCTCTGTGATGCTATGCTGCTCTACCTTTATGCGTTCTGCCAGTCATCCGGCAATGTGACCGTCCAGAGATATTTTTCAGTGCGTCCCCAGTCTAAAAGTTCCCGCATCTGCTCATCATATACATCTTCGGGACGGTAGTCCGCCACCATCCCGAACAGATACTTTTCCTTCTCATCCGCTGGTATCAGCGTCGGTATCTTCTCCGACAGAAGCGCGAGTAGTTCCTCCGGCTTGATGTCCTCCGGGATCTCAACTCCGGAAAGGTTGGCGATAATTCCCGCAGCATAATAAAATTCATAATTTCCTGTCAGAATTGACTTCTGCATATTGCACTTGATAATCACGCTCTGGCGTGCGATGGATGGCACCATAATTTTCCTCCGTAAAAAAACAATCTCCCATCATTGTACTACTGTGCCTTAAAATTTCCAAGGAAATAGTACAGCGATCCTGCCACTTTTCCTGCCGCCATCGCAAGCATGACCCAGAAGAGTCCGACCTTTAAGCCCATGCGCCGGAATGTAATCGGAAATGTATTCAGGATCTCCGCGAGCGCCACCGCGATGCTTCCCACAAATATCCCGGCAGAAATACCGTACACGCACAGAAGCGCCGGTCCGAACGGAATCCGGATCTGCAAAAAAACAGACGCCAGATTTCCACAGATTCCGCCCAGAATCACGGCATTTTCAAAATGCAGTGTCTCTGCCGCGCGGTTGCACTTTCCAATCATACGCGGAATGACACCGATGACGATCAAAAACGCAAATGTTCCCGCAGAGACGGCAAGTCCCGCGGCAAGCCCGCAGAAGCCCAAAAATATATGCTCAATTAACATCGATGCTGTGTCCCTTTCTCTCCGCGTTCTCTATGAACGTAGTATCTATGTCCTTCTCATATTTGCGCATCTCCACCTGCATCGGCGTCGGATCCGGCGTGATCTTCTTACTGCCCACATGATTGAAAAACAGCGTAATGCCAATGGCAAGTCCGATGCTGTAACAGATTTCAAGTTCTGTCACGCCGCTTGACTCCTTTCCCATCACCTGCCGATAGAATTTGGAAAAGACATCTCCCACGGATACATCGTTGTTGAACGCCATAATCGTGAACGCCGCCCCGAAAAAAATGACCACGCAGAGCGCGACGGTCTTTAACGCATTGATCCACTTCGGTTTCTCGGGATTGGGAATGTATTCAATGATAAAATCCTTCTCTCCCTCATTGCTGATGTCCACATTCGGATATTCCTCATGAATCAGTTCGACGATCTTTAATATGGAAAAAACCTTCATCTGGTTCTTCTGTTTGCGCGGATTCATCGCCTCCGCAAACGTATAGATTTTTTTCTGCTTCAGCTGGCGCACAATCGAAGTATCCGGGCACTCCATTTTCGCAATGTCCCCAAGCGTCACATGCCGGTCTGTCACGATTGTATTCTGGTCAATCTTAAGATACAGTGTCTCACTCTTTGCACTCATGCCGCAGTTCCCGCTTCCCATGTAGAATTCCGTTCCACCAGCACGCCGTCCACCGGGGTCTCCCCCTCTCTCCCGTATTTCAGATATAAAAGTGCCCCGCAGATCAGCGCGATGGCCAGCACTCCCACAAGGCATGCTCTGTATTTTCTGCAATTCATATTCCTGTCCTCCTGTCCGTTTTTACATCACTTGCATGATTTATGCATTATTATGCCTGTCCTCACAGATATTATGTACAGGACAACTGACAAAAGTACCAGATTGCTTTTTTTATAAAAACGTGTTACTTTTTCATATGGACATTTTATTATCAGAAAGGCGGACATCCAAATGGCTGTAACCAAGGAAATTCTGGCTCTCGCCGTGGAAATCGGCGATGCACTGCTTCGGAATGGTGCCGAAGTCTACCGCGTCGAGGACACGGTCATGCATATTCTTGAGGCATACGAAATTGAAAATTATGATGTTTATGTGCTTTCCAACGGAATCTTTGCAAGTGCAAACGAGGATCGTGAAGATGCCTGCAGCATGATCCGCCACATTCCGCTCGGCACCACGCATCTCGGGCGCATCGCTGCATTAAACCAGCTTTCCCGCGAGATCTGTTCCCACGAATGTTCGCTGATCGACGCCTGGAACCGTCTGGAAAGATGTAAAAATATTTCGTTCGGTAAACCTGTCATCCACATCTTCTTCTGCGGACTAGGTTGTAGCTGTTTTTCCTACCTTTTCGGAGGTACAGCCCTGGACAGCATCGTCGGCTTTTTTATCGGCATGCTGCTGCAGGTATTTCTGTTTGCCTTAAAGCGCCATAAGAATTCCAAGTTTATCACGAATATCCTGGGAAGTGCATTCGTAACGCTGCTGTCGCTGATTGTACTCTCCTTTGGTACCCCCATCCTCTACGATAAGGTCATCATCGGAGACATCATGCCGCTCGTCCCCGGAATCGCGCTCACTACGTCGATCCGCGACTTTTTTAACGGAGATTATCTGTCCGGTGCCATTCACATGATTGACGCCATCCTGACCGCATTTTGTATCGCTGTCGGCGTCGGCACCGTCATTACGATCTATCATTTTGCAAGGGGAGGTGCAGCGCTGTTATGATTATCCAGTTTATTGTGAGTTTGTTTGCCACACTCTCTTTTGCGGAACTGTTTGGCGCGCCGAAAAAGGAACTGTTTTTCTGCGGTCTGACCGGTGCCATCGGCTGGGTCGTCTATGTGATCGGCTTAAACAGCAATATGGGCACGGTGCTTGCGAATCTGACCGCCACCTTCGCACTCACCGTATTTTCGCGTATTCTGTCCGCGATCCGCAGAAATCCGGTAACCGTTTACCTCATCGCCGGTATTTTTCCGCTGGTTCCCGGAGCAGGTATTTACTATACGTCCTACTATTTCATCATGAACGATATGACGCAATTCTCCAACTATGGCATGGAAACCATCAAGGTGGCAGGTGCCATCGTGCTGGGAATTGTCTTTGGCTTCGGTCTGCCGCAGAGCTGGTTTAACGCGCTGCAGCGAATAGAAAGAAAAAAGACGGCTTTGTAAAATGAAACGTTATATTCTTCATTCCTGCCCCGCAATCTTTGCCGCCAGTTCTTCCAGATACTCCCAACGCTCCATCTTTTCCTCGAGCGCCCGTTCTGCTGCTTCCTTTTCCGCCAGAAGTTCCCCAAGCTTCACTGAGTTCGTGGCGTTTTCCGCCATGTCGGCATCCAGCTGCTCCACTTTTGCTTCCAGGTTCGCAATGTCATCCTCGATCGTCTCGTATTCCCTCTGTTCCTTATAACTGAATTTCAGCTTCTTCTCACGTTTCCAGGTGTTTCTGGAATCCGCCTGCTCTGCTGCATCCTGCCCGGATGTCCCGGTCACACCGCCGGCCTCCTGTGCGCTTTCCGCCTCCGAGACTCCGCGTGCTGTCATTCCCTGAACTTCCGCCGTTTCGCCCGGCTTTCTGCCTTCCTCCGCCAGTCGGTTGACATAATCTGTATAACCGCCTTCATACTGCCGGATCTCTCCGTTTCCCTCGAAAGCAAAAATTCGGCGCACCACGCGGTCAAGGAAATACCGGTCATGCGATACCACAATCACGATTCCCTCATAGCTGTCCAGGTAGTCTTCCAGGATCGCAAGGGTCTGCGTATCCAGATCGTTCGTCGGCTCGTCTAAAATCAGCACATTCGGCGCCTCCATCAGCACGCGCAGCAGATTTAATCTGCGCCGCTCACCGCCGGAAAGCTTTCCGATCGGACTGTACTGCTGCGCTGCCGGGAACAAAAAACGCTCAAGCATATTCGATGCCGAGACCAGACCGTCCGTTGTCCGCACATATTCCGCCGTGTTCCGGATATAATCAATCACTTTTTCCTCCGGGTCCATGTAGGCGATTCCCGCTTCGCGGCCCGTCTCAATCTCCTGCGTATAGTAGCCAATCTTGATCGTTGCCCCGACTGTGATCGTGCCTGCATCCGGTTTGATGCGCCCAGCAATCATCTTCATCAGGGTCGTCTTGCCGCTTCCGTTTGCACCGATGAATCCGATCCTGTCCCCTTTCAGAAAAATATAGGAAAAATCCCGCAGCAGCGTCCGCCCGTCATATCCCTTGGTGATGTGATCCAGCTCGATCGTGGTTTTTCCCATTCTGGAATAGACGGAACTCATCTCCACCTGGCTGTCGCGCTCCGGCGCCTTCTGATTCTTCAATTCTTCATAGCGCTGCAAGCGCCCCTTCTGCTTGGTTGTGCGCGCTTTTGCCCCCCGTCTGACCCATTCCAGTTCCTTCCGCAGTACAGACTGACGCTTGCGCTCACTCGCCTCGGCGCTCTCCTCCCGCTCCGCTTTCCGCTCCAGATAACCGGAATAATTCGTCTCATAGCTGTAGATTGCCCCCTTGTCCACCTCGACAATACGGTTGCAGACACTGTCCAGAAAATAGCGGTCATGTGTGATCATGACCAGCGCTCCGCGCCATTTTTTCAAAAAATTCCCCCAGCCAGTCCGCCATCGCCGAATCCAGATGATTCGTCGGCTCGTCCAGAATCAGTACATCGCACGGCACCAGAAGCGCTGCCACGAGCGCCAGGCGTTTTCTCTGTCCGCCGGAAAGTTCTCCGGTCTTCTGTGTAAAATCGGTAATGCCGAGGCGCGTCATCATGCTTTTTGCATCGCTCTCAAGACTCCATTTCTGTTCCTGTGCATGCGCATGCGCGTCTGCATCGGTGCGCTCTGTCCTCCCGCTGCCGACAAAATTTAAGACACACTGTGTCAGCACACTGTCAAGTACCGTCATCTCCGGATCGAACACCGGATTCTGCGGCAGGTATCTCACCACAATATGGTTGGCGCAGGTCACCTGTCCTTCATCCGGTTCCTCCAGCCCCGCAATGATTTTTAACAGGGTGGACTTTCCCGTCCCGTTGATACCGATTACCCCGACTTTTTCTCCCTCCTGCAGATAAAAGGAAGCTTTGTCCAAAAGCTTCCTCTCTGTGTATGATTTCGTTAAATTCTCCGCGTTAATAATATTCATGTCTCTTCTCTTTCTTTCCTGTTTCTGTATGACTCAAATGGCTCTTACCGGCCTGCTTCCCTCTGCGTTTCTCCTGGAACAGCCGCCTGCTGCCTGTCGTTTTGCGCTTTCTCCTGAAACGTGCGGATATACCGCAGGCACTCCTGTTCCGGCAGAGGTCTGCCGTAATAGTATCCCTGAATACATTCCACACCAAGCTGTTCCATCGCTTCGCTCTGCTCCCGCTCTTCAATTCCCTCGATAATCAGCGGAATCCCCAGCTGTTTGATGGTATGAATCTCATTTTCAAGCACGATGCGCGCCGCCTTGTCGCGGAACGACGCCCACACGATCTCCTTGTCGATCTTGATCTCCTGGAATGGAAAATGGATCAGATAGGAACAGTTCGCATTTCCGCTTCCGTAATCGTCGAGCGCAAACGACACTCCCATTTTTCCCAGCTCATGCATATGCCACAGCATCCGCTCCGGGGCGCCAATCGCCGTGCGCTCCGTCACCTCCAGCGTCAGCATGGACGGCGGAATATGGTAACTCTCAAGCACCGGCCGGATGGTCTCGGTCAGATTCTGGCGCAGACACTGCACCATCGAAATGTTCACATGGATGGTGCGGATTCCAAGCGAGCCGTTCGAGAGCACATGTTTTGAGAGAAAACGGCAACACTGCTCCAGCACCTGTTCCCCGATATGGATGATATTGCCATCGCGCTCCGCAAGCGGAATAAACTCCTCTGGCGAAATAAATCCCAATTCCGGATCCTTAAGCCGCACCAGCGCTTCCAGGGACACAATCTGCCGTTCCTTCAGGGAATATACCGGCTGATAGTAGACCAGAAACCCCTTCTCCCGGATCGCCCTCGCCACGGCAATCTCCACTTTTCTGCGGCGGCGGTACTGTGCGATCATGTCCGCGTCCGCCTCCACGATGACCTGCGCGCCGGACTTTCCCGCATTTTCAAGCAGGAACTCCCGCATTCCGTAATATTCCGCTATCGCCTTAAAGTCCGTCGGGTAGTGCTGCACCACCGTCTCCATATCCAGCGCAATGCGGTTCTCCTGCACCACCCAGTCACTTTCAAACCGCTTTTGTATCTCACATTTTAACCTTTCACACTGCTCTTTGGTGTCTGCAAACACCGTAAAGGCATCCCCTGCCGTGTGAAACACATGAAATTTTCCACACAGATCATACAGATACTCCCCGATCTCCCGCAGCAATTCATTGCTGTTCTCGATACCCAGAATCGTGTGGATATGATAAAACTTGCTCAGATGAATCGTGAGCACATAGCCCTCGCCCTTTCTGCGGAGCCGTTCCTCAAGCTGCGATTCAAATGCCGTCCCGTTTCCGATTCCTGTCGTCGTATCCAGAAACACCACCGGATTCTGAATCTGCAGATAGAGCATTATAAGCACGACTGTATTGCTGACGCTGGTGCAAAGGATCTCCCTGTACTGGTATTGCAGCCCGATCATG
>OAUU01000613.1_pt1 | contig 22121 bp, 6 predicted proteins | sample 1501381 | NCBI WGS metagenome assembly OAUU01 (sample SAMEA2580057, study PRJEB22360) | human gut metagenome | reverse complement strand
TTTTCTTACTAACTGGTTAAATGTTGGCATTATTTTCACCTCCTGTTTTATTTGTATGAGATCATAAATTGATCTCGGCGTACGTATGCACGCTAAATCATTATATTAACCCTATCTTTTTTTGTCAAGTTCTTTTCCAAAATTTCCTTGAATTTCGCGGAATACGTGGGTAAAAAAGAGTTCTGCATGCAAAAAGAAAAGATGGAAAACTCCCAACGGATATCTTCCATCTATCTATTCTTCCACATTTTTACATGTTTATACCAAACGGTCAGCCATTTGCCCGTTTTCTCTGCTTCTCCTGTCTCTCACTGGTCAGAATCATATAGATTCCCAGCAGCATCACACCGATGCACAGAACATATTTCGGATTTAACGACTGTCCGGTCTTCGGCGTCTCATCCTTTACCTGCGAGTCATCCGCCGCCTGCGCATTATCCGCCGGCTGCTCCGTCTCCGCCGCTTCCGTCGTCTCTGCCGGCTGGCTTTCCGCCTGGCTTCCGCCTGCCGGTGTAATCACAAACCCGGAGGTTGCCTGCGCCGTTGAATCCGAGTGACGCTCATCCACTACGATGACATAATCACACGCATGCACAAAGGAAAATGACACATTGCCGTCCGCATCTGTATCAGACTGTCCCATATACTCCAGGATCTGATTATCTACATTATAATAGAACAAAGTGCCCAGCTTATTGGCGTTCGCCGCACCGACATTTACGGTCAGCTGCGCCGTCAGGCCAAACAGGTTGTCGTGCGCCAGATGCATCTGCGTTGACCATCCGCTTCCGGTTACTGTGCTCTGCAGGTTCGCCGGCACATTGCTTGTTCCCAGTTCCACGCCAAAATCCGTATCTGCTACAACGCTTGTGTCAATGCTGCTTCCGTCAATCGTCCATGAGATTCCATTTCCCATATCCAGAACCAGCGTCAGCTGCTTATCTGCCGCCAGTGTCAGAATATCCTTCGGCACAACCGTGGTGCCGTTCATGGTAATATAGATCGTTGAACCTGGATCCGCCACCGTCATCTGCGTGTAAATCGCATCCCAGCCCTTCAGTTCCTCATTTCCGGTGATATATGCGGTTCCCTGCTCTGCAAATCTGGTCGTCGCAGGCACTTCCGCCGCTGTCGGCTGCACATCTCCCTGTGTCTCCGCCGTCGTCGCTGCCGCCGATCCGGTACCGCTGCTCTGTGCGCCTGCCGCTCCGGCACTGCCCTTTACCGCACCGCTGCCTCTTCCACTGCCGTTCCCCCTTCTGCTGCCTCTTCCAGATGATGTGCCGTTACTCTTTCCGCTGCTGCCGCTTCCGCTGCCCGTACTGCTGCTGTTATTACCACTGCTCGTGTTGCTGCTGTTATTGCTGCTATTGTTATTACTGCTGTTATTGTTATTGCTGTTGTCGCCGCTGTTATTGTTGTTACCGCTGTTATTATTGTCGTTGTTATTGTTGTTATTGTTGTTATTGTCATCTGCCGGTTTTTCCGTGTCCTCGGTCGGCTTCTCCGTATCCTCCGTCGGCTTTTCTGTATCCTCGGTCGGTTTCTCCGTGTCTTCCGTCGGCTTTTCCGTGTCCTCGGTCGGTTTCTCCGTATCCTCGGTGTCGTCCGGCTTATAATCCGTCACCACAATCGCACCGTACGTCTCCACCAGCTTCGGTGCAGCCGGAGCGCTTCCCGGCACTTCAATCGAGTGGATCTTGAAAGAAGTATTCTGCTCGCCAAACGTTTCTAAGGCTTTGCCAAGGCAGAGTGTCTGAATCTCACTGCCGTCAAACGCACCATCTTCCACGGTTGTCACGCTCTCCGGAAGTGTGACTTTTCCAAGCTTGCAGCCGTAAAATGCATTTTCACCGATCATCTTGGTACCGTCATACACCTCGATGGTTCTCGCCCCCTGCGGGCAGCGGTATAACGTAACCCCGTTCGCCGTGTAGAGTGCATTGTCGTATGACATAAAGTAAGTATTCGTCTCTTCCACGTCAATGGACTGCATGTTGACACATCCGTCAAATGCGTCCGACGCAATGGTTTTGGTCGCCTCGGGTATCACGATACTCTCGAGGGACTCACAATTTTTAAATGCTTCTTTTCCGATCGATGGAAGTTCCTTGGAAATACTTAAGTCCGTCAGTCCCGCACACTCTGCAAATGTGCCATCGCCGATTCCTTCCTTGCTCTCCCACGTTGCACTTTCCAGACTGGTACAGCCGTAGAACACATTGTCTCCGATCTTTGTCACGCTGTCCGGAACCGTAACCTCGGTCAGATATTCACATCCTGCAAATGCGTTATCTCCGATGGTTGTCACACTGTCCGGGATCTCCACCGATGTGATCGTCGTATTGAGGAATACATCGTCATCAATTTTCGTGATGTTATCCGGAATGACAACTGCGTTCTCCGCTCCGACATACCCCTGCAGGGTTGTCCCTTTTATGACAAATCCGTCCTCCTGACCGGACGCTGCACTGAGCTCTCCGGGATAGATCATCACCACAAGCATGGCAACGACCAGCACATAACCTATTTTTCGTTTTATCCGGTATTTCATTAGCACTCTCTCCCATCATCCTTTATTTCGCCGCAGCCCGCCCGTAAACCTCACGCGCGATCCCACGCTTTTACTCTGCTTCCCTGCATTTCTTCGCCACCAGAAACAGTCTTCCGTCTTCTGTAAAATTGTTACAGGTCGACAGGGTCAATAGCTCGTCCCCGTAGACCGGCAGATCTGTTCCGGTAAACACCGAGAGTTGTATGATATGATCGAGGTAGTCGTTAAACGCCTCCTCGGAATCCGCCTGTATAAAATCATAATAACGAAATTCCTGTGAATTTCGGTACTGCACCTTTGCCAGACAGACGGCAAACACTTCATAGGTGCCTTTCTCATAAATTGTATCAAATCTGATCTGCGCGTGCTCCCTCCAGTAATCTTCATCCAGATACTTCTTGAGACTTCCGAACATCGCACCGCTTTTCATGTTGTGTCCGTAGATAATAATATTGGTGCTGCGCTGCACCAGATCCGTTCTCGGATCCATAAACAAGGTTCCGTTGATATCGTCCTCCCCGTTTACATTGCGCTTCAGATAATAATCCCCGTCATTCGGGGTAAGCATGACCGGATAGTCAATCTTCGTCCCGTCAATGGTGATCCATCCGGCAAAATCGCTGTGTTTCGCCACAATGGCTTCATATTCCGGCAGAACCGGAGGAGGCGGTTCGTTCTCCCGCTCCGTCTGGTCTAAACCCGCCGCAAGTTCCGGTGCGTCCTCCGAAAAAAAGGTGTCATTGTCCACCATCTCTGCAGCTTCTGTCGGATTTTCTTTTAACATCTTCAAATACTCATTCGCCTGACTGCCGCGGTGATTCGTGTAATCTGACCAGAAATACCAGCCAAAACATAGAAATGCGGCCGTCACACACACCGCACCGAGAATCTTTCTGCTGCGGTCCTGCGCTCCCTGCCGGGGTTCCTCCCCCGCCTGTTGTTCCGGTGCCTGTGCCTGCGTTATATTTTTTGCCGCGGATTTTGCCACGGCATCTGCAATATCCAGAAAAAATTTCTTGCCGACTTTGCTGCCGAACTTGATCTTCCCTGTTCGGATCAGCCAATAGAGGCGTAGAGCGGTTTCCGGTTCATTGAGATCGACGGTGCTCTGAATCTTTTCGATTTTCTTCGCATCTTCGAGTCCTCTGGCATATTCCTCTTCTGTGTCAAATGTAAAATTCCCTATCTTATATGCCGCCATGATCGGAACCGCTCTCCCTCCTCTCTGTCTTTATTTTGTGGTTGTTCCGGTAACTGCTCCGGTAAACTCACCGTAGTAAGTCTCGCCGTCCGCCACCAGGTAGCTTCTTACTTTATAAGAGTATGTTGTCTCTGCCGCAAGCTTTTTATCGGTATAGAAAGCGTCTCTGGTACGCGTTACCTGCTGCCACTTTCCATCTGCGCCGGCACGGTATACTTCGTATCCCGTCACGGCACCGTCGCCCGTCCAGCTGATGGACAGACTGTCTGCGGATGCGCCTGTCACAACCGCCGCGCCCGCATCGCACGGTCTGATGTCAAACGTCAGGTTCTTTGTCGCGGTGTAATTGCCCTTTCCTGCAACTGCCGCCACACCGGTACCTGCTTTGCGGTTGTTGGAATACATCAGTGTGTAGTCGCTTAAAAGTTCCAGGGCTTTGCCGTCATCTTCCACCGTCACGGTCGGCTTGATGTCAGATCCGGTATATACCTGTGTCTGAATCGAACCAATGTCGCACAGATGTATGCTCTTGCGCAGGATCTGGAAACTCAGTTCCTTAGTACCTGCATAATGGGTTCCGCTTGCTGTGATTACCAGCTTCGCTACACCCGCGTTGATGTTGTCTTCATAGGATACCGTGTAATCCTTATCTTTTTCCAGCTGCACACCGTCTGCCCATACTTCCGGCTCCGGTGTGATTGCTTTTCCGGTATATGTGTAAGTAGAAGAAATACCCTTCACTTCCAGTCCGTCGATCGGCGTCTGGTCTACAGTAAACTGCTTTGTAACGGTTCCTGTATAGTTGCCGGTTCCGGCAGCCTCCATTTCGTAGATTCCTGCCACTCCTGCCGGTCTGCATGTCACGGTATAATCGGTGTCTCTTACGAGTGCGATCTCACCCCACTGGAATGTTACATTCTGTGTAATCTGCTCTGAGTAGGATACCGTGTCCTCAAATCCGCTCATCACCACATCTTCATCGGTGATGTCCTTCGGTGTAATCTCGATGGTGCATTTCCTGGTTCCGCCGTAGCTTCCCTGACCGATCAGAAGAAGGGTCTGCGTTCCGGCGCTCATGCCATCGCTGTTGTTGTCAAATGCAAAGCTGTAGGAGTCTGTTGTCAGAACCGTCTCGCCGATGCGTACCTCCGTAATGCCCAGATCATCCGGCGTATAAGCGCTTCCCGTGAACGGGTAACTGTCACGCAGTCCTACAATCTCCGCCGGACTGATGTCGCTCGCAATATGAAACGTGGTCTGGCGGTAATTCGTAAATCCGCCGGTTCCGTTGATCCGCATCAGCACAGTGCCGATCTCTGTGTTGTCCGTGTCAAAGCTCAGTGTATAGTCCTCACCCTGCTTTAAGGTGTAATCGCCGCAGGTCACTTTGACTTCCGGAATCACCGGCTGACCTGTGTATGCCTGATTCGGAATCGGATCCACCGTAACATCCGCCGCTGCAATATCGTGGCTTACGATGGTAAACGGTGCCGTTACGCTTCCCGCATAGCTTCCTTTTCCGGTCACGGTCACAGTCGCTGTGCCGCACGCCTTGTTGTTCTGATAAGATACCTCATAATCTGTACCCGCTGTGAGTACATTGCCGTCCAGTGTTACCTGCACTTCCGGTTCCACCCCGTTGTCGCTTCCCATATACGGATAGGAAGTTCCGTTCGGGAACGTGACAATCGCTCCGTCAAAGCTCTTCTCCGTAATCGTGTATTCCACGGTGCGGGATCCCGTATAATTTCCGATACCGGAAATCACCGCTGTCGCTGTTCCTGCATTGATATTGTTGCTGTATGCAACGGTAAAATCGCTTCCCTCTGTCAGCTGACGTACCTCAACCTCTGTTCCATACTGATATGTCACAAGAACAGTCGGCTTCTTTTCCGTTCCGTCATAAGAAAAGCTGTCCGGAATCACTTCTACCGCAATCAGGTCGGTGCCGGATGACGGTTTTGCCAATGATTTCGCCACGATCTGGAAGGATACTTCACGGCTTCCGATTACGTTGCTTCCATCACCGGTAATCACGACTGTACCGGTTCCTACATTCGTATTATCCGCGTCTGCCTTCTTTGCAATGGTATAGCTTCTTGCCGGCAGAATGTAATCCGTTGATCCGATGGTTGTCTTCAATGAGAACTCCGGCACAATCTCCTTACCGGTGTACTCTCTGCTTCCGATCGCGTTCTGCGTTCCGTCAAGCACCTTCAGGTCGTCCATCTGAAGTGGGTTAATATCAAAGGTTACCAGCTTGATCAGACCAGCATACTCGTTCTTACCCTTTACCATAATGCTTCCGCCGTCTGTTCCCGCCTTGATATTCTCTCCATAGGTCACATCATAATCGGACGTGGACAGTGTCTTGTTCCCTATCTTAACGGTAACCTGCGGGCGGATCTGTGTTCCGCGGTACAGGTAGCTGCTCTCTACACCGCTTACCTCCAGAATTCCCGCATTTGCAACAATGCTGAAATTCTCTGTGAGTGTTCCGGTAAATCCGTTTTTCTCATTTCCGATTACCGTCACGCTCGCAGTCTTATCACCGATCTTCACGTTGTTTTCGTATGTATGAATCACAAAGTGCTTTCCGGATGTCAGCTCTGTTCCGTAGTAGCTGATGCTCGGGATTGCCTCCACCGGATCTCCGGTATACTGCTGATCTCCGATTGCCACCTGGATGCCTGCCTCCGAAAGATCCGCTTTGATCGGAACCGTCTTCTCCACGCTTCCCGCAAAGCCTCCCATACCCTTGATGGTAACTACTGCGTTGCCGACCCAGCTGTTGTCTGCATAGACCAGCGTATAGTCGGTATCTTTCTGAAGTGTTGTTCCGTTCAGCACAACACTGATCTGATCGTCAAACGTGATGTTCTTATCGCCGATTGCAATGTCCGTCTCTCCGGCATTCACATAATCTTTAAACCACAGTTCATCCGGAACGGTAATCTCGGCGTCCGCAATGTTTGCGCAGATCTTAAAGGTCTTCTTCACGCTTCCTGTGTAATTGCCGATTCCCTTGAGAATGACAACCGCGTCGGAGCCAATGCTGTCGTTCTTCTCATAAGTACAAATATAATCCGTACCCATGACAAGTTCTGTTCCGTTATAGTACAGCTTCGGCTGCGGTGTTGCCGTTCCGTCCACCAGCGGCTGCGGTTCGATCGCTCCGATCTTAAAGCCGTTTGCCGGTGTATATCCGCCATTGCCAATACTTGCAAGTGTGATCGTAAAGGTTGTGCTTCTCGATCCTGTAAAGTCCGTACCGTCCTTTGCCGTTGCCGTCAGCGTCACGGTTCCGCGGCTGGTATGATCCGCCCCGTAGGATACCGTGTAATCCGTCGTGCTGATCTTCTGTCCGTCATAAGTAAGCGCCACTTCAGGCTCTACCGGGCTTCCAGTATACTGCGTCTGATAACTTCCATCGGTCACTCCGCCGACAGAAAGCTCTACACTGCTGTCCGTAAGATCTCTCGGTGCAATCGTAAAGGTCTTCTGCCATACACCGACGTATCCTCCCAGGCCTTCCACGCTTACCGTTGCGGTTCCCGCGTGGATGTTATCTGTATAGGTCACGGAATAGTTGGAATCTTTTACCAGCTTTTTGTTGCCCTCGATCCGTGTTACCGTTACCTCCGGCTCAAATGCACTTCCGTCGTAAACATACTGTGTGCCGTCGGTGAGTGCCGGGCAGCTGATCGTAAATTTGCTCTCGTTTGTGATGAGCTGTCCAATCCTGAATTCCGCTGTCTTGCTTCCGGTAAAGTTACCGGTTCCGGTCACTGTCACCGTTGCGGTTCCGGTTCCTTTGTTGTTCGCGTAAGCCACCGTGTAATCGCTGGCCGGGCTTAACGTATAGGTTCCGTCTCCAAATTCGTAGCTTACCGACGGTACCGGTGTGACAGCCATTCCGTTGTACTCCTGCGCGTCGATCGGTGCGATCTTTACCTCCGGCTCTGCCAGATTCTTCGGCGCAATCGTATAATCTTTTGTAAAGGTTCCCTGATAATTTCCTTTTCCGGTAATCGTCATCGTTGCGGTTCCGGCATCTACATTATTCTCATAGGAAATCTTATAATCATCCTTGCCAAGCTTTTTCTTCAGATCTGTGCACTGTACCGTAGGTACCGGTGTAATCTCTTCCGAAGTGTAAGTGTAGCTGGACTTTAATCCGCCAAGCGTGCAGTTGTTGTCCAGGCTTCTCGGCAGAATCGCAAATGTCAGTGTTCTGTCATCTGTTCCGTAGTAATCTCCCTTGCCGGAAACGGTGATGGATGCCTCGCCGGCATTCAGGTTGTCCGCATAGGAAGACTCGTCGTACGCGATCACTTTCTCGATCTCATCTGCCGTCGTAAGCTTTGTTCCATCGCTCAATGTCAGTTCGGTGATCTTCGGGTACAGGCGCTCGCCGGTGTAGGTTGTCTCGTTCTCGTCCACCTTCCAGCTGATGATCTCATCCAGAGATTTTCCGCTGATCGTGAAGATAATAATCTTTGTTCCTGTATAGTTGCCGTTTCCCTGTATGGTTACATTCGCCATCGGTCCCGGTTTCTCGTTGTTCGCATAGCTTCCGGCCACGATCGAATAGTCGGTCGGCGCAGTCAATGTCTTCTTATTATAAGTAAGCTTTATCTCACTTTCTGTAAGGGTCACTGCATTTCCGTCGTACGCTTTCTTGATCGCCTCGTAGGAAACACCGGTTGCAATGTCCTTCGGACGAATCGTAAAGGTTGCACTCAGTTTTGTGGCGCCGTCGCTGTACACATAGCATCCGTTTGCCGTCGGCTGATCCTCCAGCGGGATCTGCTCTACTGTAACCGTCGCCTCCCCGGCATTGATCGCCTGATCCGCGTTGGTTCCGTCACTGTAGTTGACCGTATAATCTGTTCCCTGCTCAAGGACGCTCTTCCAGAGTCCGAATCCGCCGTCCGATACCGAAATCTCATCCGCAGCAAGCGTAATCGGATCTCCTGTGTATACCGGGTTTTCTGCCGGATTCACCGATACATCATAATCCTCATCAAGCTTGGATGCGAGCAGATACTTGATCTCCTGCTTGCCATAGAATTTGCCCTTTCCGGTAATCGTTACCGAAGCAGTGCTTCCTTCTTTTGAAATATCCTTGATGCCGTCATACTTTAATTCGTAATCAGTTCCTTTTACCAGCGTATTGCCCTGGTTATCCGTGAGTGAAATCTCAAGCTGGTTATCGTTTTTATTGCTGGAATACCACAGCATTGCCCAGTATGGTCCGTCATATCCTGTCACCATCCTGTCCGCGCTGTTGGTTACCTTAAGGTTCTTGTCGTTGATCAGTGTCTGGATATCTACCGCTGTAACCTCAAACGTCCTGGTAACAACGCCTGTATAGTTGCCGCTTCCGGTAATCGTCATCGTGTAGGTTCCGATGTCTTTTACCGTTGTCGGTGAACATGCCACCGTATAATCGGTTCCCTTTTTCAGTGTATGATCTGTCTTTGATGCGGAATGATATACAACACTCTCTGTCGGAAGCGCAATCTCTGCTCCCGTATAGTCAAACAGCTCTCTGTCAATGCTGGCAGTAATCTTCGTGCTTGTAAGATTGCACTGGGCAATCGTATACGTCAGACGTTTCGTTGTACCGGTCTTAAAATTGCTGTTGGAATCGCTCGGCGCAATCTCAACGCTCGCCGTACCTGCAAATATCTTGGTATCCGCAGAATAGGTCAGCTTGTAGTCCGACTCCGGAAGTGTTACCATGTCCGCGCCCTGCGCAAACTTTACAACCACCTTCGGCTTCACGTCCGCGCCGTCCGGAGAATATTCCATCTTATAGTTTGCAGTGCTTACCTCGGAGCCATCGGCATCCACATAGTAGCATACCGCCTTTGACATGTCCGCCTGCTCGATTGTGAATTTACCGGTCACTGCACCGCCGTATGTTCCCATACCCTGCAGCGTAATGGTTGCTGTTCCTGCATTCGTGTTGCTTGCGTAAGTAACGGAGTAATCCGTTCCCTCAACCAGTCCCAGATCGTTGTTGCCGCTCTTCCAGGTAATGTCCGGTTCCGGTGTCTGTGCATTGCCGTTATAAGTTACAGCCGCTGCCGTCACTTTCTGGATCAGGTCTGAGAGATCAGCGCCTGCCGCCTGATACTCCACCGTGTAGGTTCCCTGATAGTTTCCGATACCGGTGATGACACGGCGGTAGGTTCCGTTTCCGGCATTGATAATATCTGTTCCGACGGTGTAATCCGTCCCCTTCTCCAGCGTCATGCCGTTGTAGGTTGCAGTGATGACTGGCTCCTTGTCCGCTCCTCCTGCCGCAGCAGCCGTCACCGTCACAGCCATACCGACTTCTTCCTGATCCTTGTTGCCGATATCTTTTGCCTTGATCTCAAAATTTACCGTCTTTGTTCCGTAAAGGGAATTCTTTCCGATAATCGTCAATGTGGCTTGTCCGACATTGACATTGTCGGAATATACCGCATCGTAATCCGCCTGGGAAATGGTCTCCCCGTCCACCAGAAGCTGGAATGCCGGTGTCCACTCACTTCCGGTATATACATAGGAAGTCTTGTCAAAAACAACATTCGCGTCCGCCGCATTGCGCGGTGCACCGCAATATCTCTCTCCGGTATAGTTGCCGGTACCGGTCAGTGTAATTCCTCTTCCTGTCTTGCTGAGGGAAATCGTGTAATCTGTTCCTTCAACCAGATTCTTCACGCCGTCTACGGCATCCGCATCTGCACGCGCCGTATCCTTTACCTCTTGGATGCAGGCTGCAAGTATGGCAGATGCATTATCTGGATCTGCCGCCGCGTCAGCCAGCACCTTATCCCAGTCAATACCGTCCTGCAGTGTCACTTCCACTGCCGCGTCTGATATATCCTTCTGTGCGATCACGTATTCCTTCTGAATCTTTCCGCTGTAACCGTTCTGTCCTGTAATGTACAAGTAATAGGTTCCCGCATTCACAAGCGCGGTTGTGTCCGTGGCAGGATCAAACGTTGCTGCCGCGCCACCAACCATCTGTGCATAGGAAAGCTGGTACTGATCGTTCTCTTTTAATATGGTATCTCCCACCTGTACCGCAACGGATGGGATCTGCTGTCCGCCGTTGTATACCGGATTCTCCGGGCTGACTGTCACCGCATCCTCTGAGAGATTCGGTGTGACTGTCAGATTACAGGTGTAGCTTTCTCCGGCATAGGTTGCCGTGATCGTCGTACTTCCTGCGGCAACACCCTCAATGGTTGCCGGGTTACCTGTACTGCTTACTTTTGCCACCGCTTCATTGCCTGAAACCCACGTTACGGTTCCCGTGGCATTCTGCAGTGTGAGATCCTGATCCGTCCATCCTTCACCGATGGTCATGCTGTTCTTGTTCAGTGCTACGGCGGCGCTCTTTTTCACATTACTGCTCTGCGGTGCCACCTGTTTTGCAGCATTGGAGGAACTTCTCCCGGATGCTGCAGTCACATCATAGGTGTATGCAATTATCGCCGCACAGCTTCCGTTCACTGTATACATATCCTGCCAGCCGGCATTGCCGAGAATATAGCTCTCTCCCTCTGCCGTACCGCCATATACATAAAAGGACGCCCCGCTCAACCGGACGATCACAGAAAACCTGGAACCATTATCCATTACCTGATTCGCCAGCCCTGCGGAATAAGTATTCTTTCCTTCCTTCACGCTGACTTCTTTTTGGAAAATGCGCGTTCCCGCATCCGGCGCCATGCCTTTTACATCCTTGTAATATTCCACGGTAGCCGTTGCCTTGCCGCCGTCATCCACATGTGCGTAGAAGTCAATACTTTCCAACAGCTCTGCTCCGTCCGCATTGCGGTCCGCTGCAAATACCGCAGCTACAGCCTGGTTCTCGCACGGTGCTCCCGCCAGTACCCCGTCTCCGTTCCGATAGGTGTTTACCGTTCCCTGTCCTGCCCAGACAGTCGTCGGCCATTCCACCATCGTCACAATCAGGCATACTGTCAGCATAAACGCCGAAATTCTCTTGCATACATCCTTGTACATACGCGCCATCTCCTTTGATCTATCCCTTTAGCGTTCGTCCCATTTTATGAAACTCTAAATTATACCTTATCTATTTTATCGACATCTTTTCACGGTTCTTTAACATCTTTTCTAAAAAAATGGGGCAGCCAAACATTGTCTGGCCGCCCCATTCTGTAATGCAGATATAATCTGCGCTTTATTCTTCTGTATCCTCGGACTCTTCCGGCGCATTCTCCTCTAATGTGTAATTCTCATCTGCCACATCGGTGTCATCAAAATCGTCGAAATCATCGAATGCAATCTCCTCGTTCTCATCAATATCCGAACTCAGCTTGATATTGCGGTATCTCTTCATACCGGTACCAGCCGGGATCAGCTTACCAATGATAACGTTCTCCTTCATACCAATGAGCGGATCAACCTTACCCTTGATGGCAGCTTCCGTCAGAACCTTTGTGGTCTCCTGGAAGGATGCTGCTGACAGGAAGGAGTTGGTTGCAAGAGAAGCCTTTGTGATACCAAGCAGTACCTGCTTGCCTTCTGCAAGCTCCTTGCCCTCTTTCTCCAGAAGCTCATTTGTATCCTCGAAGTCAAGCGTATCTACTAATGTTCCCGGGAGCATATCGGAATCTCCGTTTGTCTCCACACGGACTTTCTGCAGCATCTGGCGCACGATCACCTCGATATGCTTATCGTTGATCTCAACACCCTGCAGACGGTATACACGCTGTACTTCGCGAAGCATGTAATCCTGAACGGCACGCACACCCTTGATCTTTAAGATATCATGCGGGTTGACAGAACCTTCCGTCAGCTCGTCGCCGGCCTCTAAGACTGCACCGTCCATAACCTTGATTCTGGAACCGTAAGGAATCAGATATGCCTTGCTCTCTCCAGTCTCATTGTTCGTCACAACGATCTCACGCTTCTTCTTGGTATCTTTGATATTGGCAACACCGCTGAACTCGGTAATGATCGCAAGTCCCTTCGGCTTTCTTGCCTCAAAAATTTCCTCGACACGCGGAAGACCCTGTGTAATATCGGTACCGGCAACACCACCCGTATGGAATGTACGCATGGTAAGCTGTGTACCAGGCTCACCGATGGACTGTGCCGCGATGATACCGATTGCCTCACCAACCTGTACCGCCTGACCGGTTGCCATGTTGGCGCCGTAGCACTTCGCACACACACCCATGTGGGAACGGCAGGATAATACGGTACGGATCTTCACCTTTGTAAGCGGTTCTCCGTTCTCATCCACACCCTTGCTCATAACAAGCGCTGCGCGCTTCGGTGTAATCATATGATTTGCCTTCACGAGGACATTGCCCTCGGCATCGCAGATGGTATTGCAGGAGAAACGTCCTGTAATACGCTCCTGAAGGCTCTCGATCTCTTCCTTGCCATCCATGAATGCAGTTACCCACATACCAGGGATCTCTCTGCCTGTTCCCTCACAGCAGTCAGACTCACGAACGATCATATGCTGTGATACATCTACCAGACGTCTGGTCAGGTATCCGGAATCGGCGGTACGAAGAGCGGTATCAGACATACCTTTTCGCGCTCCATGCGCAGACATGAAGTATTCCAGTACGTCAAGACCTTCACGGAAGTTGGACTTGATTGGCAGCTCGATTGTTCTACCGGTTGTATCTGCCATAAGTCCTCGCATACCAGCAAGCTGTTTGATCTGCTTATCGGAACCACGGGCTCCGGAATCCGCCATCATGAAGATATTGTTGTACTTATCCAGTCCGGAGAGAAGTGCATGTGTCAGCTGCTCATCCGTCTCTTTCCATGTCTCTACGACTTCCTTATAACGCTCTTCCTCTGTGATAAGACCACGCTTATACTGCTTTGTAATGCGGTCTACGGTATCCTGGGCGTCCTTAATCATCTGCGGCTTTTCCGGCGGCTCGGTCATATCGGAAATGGATACGGTCATTGCCGCCCTGGTGGAGTATTTGTAACCCATCGCCTTAACAGCATCCAGCACCTCGGCAGTTCTGGTTGCGCCGTGAATATTGATGACTTTCTCAAGGATCTGCTTATTCTGCTTCTTTGCTACGAGGAAATCGACCTCGAGCTTTAATTCATTGCCCGGAATGCTTCTGTCTACAAAACCCAGATCCTGCGGGATAATCTCGTTGAAGATGAAACGTCCCAGCGTGGACTCTACGATTCCGGTAATCTTTTTTCCATCCGGCATGGTCTTGCTCATGCGGACTTTGATTCTGGAATGAAGTGTTACCGCGCCATTCTCATAGGCGAGGATTGCTTCGTTGACACTCTTGAAGAATTTGCCTTCTCCCTTTGCGCCTGGTCTCTCCTGTGTCAGGTAGTAAATACCAAGCACCATATCCTGTGAAGGAACGGCTACCAGTCCACCGTCAGACGGCTTTAACAGGTTGTTCGGAGAGAGCAGCATGAAACGGCACTCTGCCTGCGCTTCCACAGAAAGCGGAAGATGAACAGCCATCTGGTCACCATCGAAATCGGCGTTGAACGCGGTACACACAAGCGGATGAAGCTTGATTGCCTTACCCTCTACGAGGATCGGCTCGAATGCCTGAATACCGAGACGGTGCAGTGTAGGAGCACGGTTCAGCATAACCGGATGCTCTTTGATGACGTCCTCGAGCACATCCCAGACCTCAGTCTGAAGTCTCTCGACCATCTTCTTCGCACTCTTGATATTATGAGCGGTTCCGTTTGCAACGAGCTCCTTCATAACGAACGGCTTGAACAGCTCGATTGCCATTTCCTTCGGAAGACCGCACTGGTAAATCTTTAACTTCGGCTCTACGCAGATAACGGAACGTCCGGAATAGTCAACACGCTTACCAAGCAGGTTCTGACGGAAACGTCCGGACTTACCTTTTAACATGTCAGACAGAGACTTGAGTGCTCTGTTACCCGGTCCTGTAACAGGACGTCCGCGGCGGCCGTTATCGATCAGGGCATCTACAGCCTCCTGAAGCATACGCTTCTCGTTGCGGACGATGATATCCGGTGCGCCAAGCTCTAAGAGTCTTCTCAGACGGTTGTTACGGTTGATGATTCTTCTGTACAGATCATTTAAGTCGGATGTTGCAAAACGTCCGCCATCCAGCTGTACCATCGGGCGCAGATCTGGCGGAATAACCGGGATGACCGTGAGGATCATCCACTCCGGCTTGTTGCCGGACTCGCGGAATGCTTCTACAACTTCCAGTCTCTTGATGATGCGCGCGCGCTTCTGACCGGTTGCGTCTGCAAGCTCTGCCTGAAGCTCTGCGGAATCCTTCTCAAGATCGATCGCGTGTAACAGTTCCTGGATTGCCTCGGCACCCATTCCAACACGGAACGCATTGCCGTACTGCTCTCTGGCTTCCTGATATTCGCTCTCGGAAAGCACCTGCTTATACTGTAATGCCGTGTTACCGGCATCCAGTACAATGTATGATGCAAAATATAATACCTTCTCAAGAGTTCTCGGTGAGAGGTCAAGAATCAGTCCCATGCGGGACGGAATTCCCTTAAAGTACCAGATATGGGAAACCGGAGCTGCAAGCTCGATATGTCCCATACGCTCTCTACGAACGCTTGCTTTTGTAATCTCAACGCCGCATCGGTCACATACCACACCTTTGTAGCGGATCTTCTTGTATTTACCACAGTGGCATTCCCAGTCCTTGCTCGGTCCGAAAATCTTTTCACAGAACAGACCATCCTTCTCAGGCTTTAATGTTCTGTAGTTGATCGTCTCAGGCTTCTTAACCTCGCCTCTGGACCACTCATGAATCTTCTCCGGTGATGCCAAACCGATCTTAATGGCATCGAAAGAGATAGACTGGCCTGTTGCCTCTTTATTCATTGTCTCTGGCATTTATGACACTCCCTTCTATCTATTCTTCGTCAAGAACGTCGTCTGATGACTCATCAAAAAACTCAGAATCGTCTTCATCCTCTTCCTCATCTTCTACGTCTACCAGTTCCTCGTTCTCTGTATCAAACTGCTTCTGGGAGAATCCCATCTTTGCAAAGGAATCACTGTCCTCAAATGCAAAATCCTTATCGCCGGAAATGATAGAATTCAAATCGGTATTACCGTACTCACTGGTCTCCATGAGTTCTACTTCGTTGCGGTTCTCATCGAGCACTTTGACATCCAGTCCGAGGGACTGCAGCTCTTTTAAGAGAACCTTGAAGGACTCCGGAATACCCGGCTCAGGGATATTATCACCCTTGATGATCGCCTCGTAAGTCTTCACACGTCCGACCACGTCATCGGACTTCACTGTCAGGATCTCCTGTAAGGTATAAGATGCACCGTAAGCCTCGAGTGCCCATACCTCCATCTCTCCGAAACGCTGTCCACCGAACTGTGCCTTACCACCTAACGGCTGCTGCGTTACTAAGGAGTAAGGACCGGTAGAACGTGCATGGATCTTATCGTCTACCAGGTGATGCAGCTTCAGGTAATGCATGTGTCCGATTGTAACCGGTGAATCAAACGGCTCTCCGGTACGTCCGTCACGAAGCTGTACCTTTCCGTCACGGGAAATCGGCACGCCCTTCCACAGTGCCCTGTGTGCGCGGTTGTCATACAGGTACTTCATGACTTCCTCGTTCAGTGTGTCTTTATATTTTGCTTCAAAGTCTTCCCACTCGAAGTTGACGTAATCATTGGCAAGCTCCAGCGTATCCTGGATATCAATCTCCTTCGCACCGTCGAATACCGGTGTCTCGATGTTGAAGCCCAGTGCTTTTGCAGCAAGGCTCAGGTGAATCTCGAGGACCTGACCGATGTTCATACGGGACGGCACACCCAACGGGTTCAGCACGATGTCAAGCGGGCGGCCATTCGGAAGGAACGGCATATCCTCTACCGGAAGTACACGGGAAACGACACCCTTGTTACCGTGACGACCTGCCATCTTATCACCGACGGAGATCTTTCTCTTCTGTGCAATGTAAATGCGGACTGCCTGGTTCACGCCCGGAGACAGCTCGTCGCCGTTCTCTCTTGTGAATACCTTTGCATCCACGATGATACCGTACTCGCCGTGCGGCACCTTCAAGGAAGTGTCACGCACTTCTCTTGCCTTCTCGCCGAAGATTGCGCGGAGCAGCCTCTCCTCGGCTGTCAGCTCAGTCTCTCCCTTCGGAGTTACCTTTCCGACTAAGATATCACCGGCGCGAACCTCCGCACCGATACGGATAATACCTCTCTCATCGAGATCCTTCAACGCGTCGTCGCCGACACCCGGAACATCTCTCGTGATCTCTTCCGGTCCGAGCTTCGTGTCACGCGCTTCTGCTTCATACTCCTCAATATGGATAGATGTATAAACATCATCCTGTACCAGACGCTCGCTCAAAAGAACGGCATCCTCGTAGTTGTAACCTTCCCAGGTCATGAATCCGATCAGCGGGTTCTTACCGAGTGCCAACTCACCGTTTGCGGTGGAAGGACCATCTGCGATCACTTCGCCAACCTCCACGCGGTCGCCCTTAAACACGATCGGCTTCTGGTTGTAGCAGTTGGACTGGTTACTTCTGGAGAACTTCGTCAGCTTGTATACATCTCTGCCGCCCTCGTCATTCTTGATGATGATCTGGTTGGACTCAGAGCTCTCAACAACACCGGCTTTTTTCGCCACAACACACACACCGGAGTCTACCGCTGCCTTCGTCTCCATACCGGTACCGACTACCGGCGCCTCTGTGGTCAGAAGCGGCACTGCCTGACGCTGCATGTTGGATCCCATGAGTGCACGGTTTGCATCGTCGTTCTGCAGGAACGGAATGGATGCGGTAGCGACGGAAAACACCATCTTCGGGGAGACGTCCATGTAATCAAACATGGTCTTCTCATATTCCTGTGTCTCATCCAGATAACGACCGGATACGGAATTACGGACGAAATGTCCTTCCTCATCCAGCGCCTCATTCGCCTGTGCTACATGGTAGTTATCCTCTTCGTCTGCGGTCATGTAGACAACTTCGTCTGTGACACGCGGATTCTTAGGATCGGATTTATCGATCTTACGGTACGGAGCCTCAATAAATCCGTACTCGTTGATTCTTGCATAGCTTGCCAGAGAGTTGATCAGACCGATGTTCGGTCCCTCAGGCGTCTCGATCGGGCACATTCTTCCATAGTGGGAGTAATGTACATCTCGCACCTCGAATCCTGCACGGTCTCTGGACAGACCGCCCGGTCCCAATGCGGAAAGACGTCTCTTGTGTGTCAGCTCTGACAGCGGGTTGTTCTGATCCATAAACTGGGACAGCTGGGAAGATCCGAAGAACTCTTTTACAGCTGCGGTTACCGGCTTAATGTTGATCAGGCTCTGCGGGGAAATACCGTCCAGATCCAGGGTGGTCATTCTCTCACGAACCACTCTCTCCAGTCTGGAAAGACCGATACGGTACTGGTTCTGTAACAGTTCTCCGACCGCACGGATACGTCTATTGCCCAGATGATCGATATCGTCATCATGACCAATGCCGTACTCTAAATGCATGTTATAGTTGATGGACGCAAAAATATCATCCTTGGTGATATGCTTCGGAATCAGGTCATGCACGTTCTTGTGAATGACCTCTTTTAAATCCTCCACGTCCGGATATTCATCCATGAGCTGCTTTAATACCGGATAGTACACGAGCTCTGTGATGCCGAGATCCTTCGGGTTGCAGTCCACATAATGTCTCAGATCTACCATCATGGAAGACAGCACCTTGATATTTCTGGTCTCGCCCTGAATCCATACATACGGAACAGCCGCGTTCTGAATATCATCCGCCAGGGATCTTGTCACTTCGGTTCCTGCCTCGGCGATGATCTCACCTGTGGACACATCGACAACATCCTCTGCCAGAACATGTCCGTTGATACGGTTGCGCAACATTAACTTCTTATTAAACTTATAGCGTCCGACCTTTGCAAGATCATATCTTCTCGGGTCAAAAAACATAGCAGAAATAAGGCTCTCCGCACTCTCAACTGTCAGCGGCTCGCCTGGTCTGATTTTCTTATATAATTCCAGAAGTCCCTCTTCGTAGTTGGTTGCCACGTCCTTGCCGAAACTTGCAAGAATCTTCGGCTCCTCACCGAACAGGTCTACGATCTCCTGGTTGCTTCCGACGCCAAGTGCACGGATCAATACCGTGATCGGCACCTTTCTGGTTCTATCTACACGGACATAAAATACGTCATTGGAGTCTGTCTCATACTCTAACCACGCACCACGGTTAGGGATGACAGTACAGGAATACAGCTTTTTACCCACTTTATCGTGAGCGATTCCATAGTAGATACCCGGGGAACGCACCAGCTGGCTGACGATAACACGCTCTGCGCCGTTGATCACGAAAGTACCGGTCTCTGTCATCAAAGGAAGGTCGCCCATGAAAATCTCATGCTCATTGATCTCGTCAGTCTCCTTGTTGTGAAGTCTGACCTTGACCTTCAAAGGTGCCGCATAAGTTGCATCTCTTTCTTTGCACTCCGGAATTGTGTACTTTACATCGTCCTCACACAATGTAAAATCTACAAACTCCAGGCTCAGATGACCGCTGTAATCAGCGATTGGAGAGATATCATCGAAAACTTCTTTCAGGCCCTCGCTTAAGAACCACTGATAGGAGTCTTTCTGGACTTCTATCAGATTCGGCATTTCCAATACCTCTTTCTGTCTCGAGTAACTCATACGTATGCCCTTTCCAGCTTTCACTGGACGTATTCTGTTTTTCTCCATTGACGTTTCACCTCTCGTTTTTATTTACACTAAGCTGCCCCAAAAGTGGCAGCAACTGTCTCAATCCGTAACCACAAGATACGGTATAGGCACATCCGGCGGCATACAACGCGAAAAGCGCGCAATAAGCCCAATGCACCACAATAGTGCAACGTATATGATAGCACAATAGCAAGTGCCGCGTCAAGGATTTTTTAAAATATTTATTTCTTCTCCGTGAGTACGCAAAAAACGACGAAGGAAAGCTCTAAAGCCTTCGCTCCGCCGTTCGCCACCGCTTATGAGACAAGAAAATTTGCCGCCGCGCGGGTTCTCTGTTCCATCTGTTTTTTCTGCATAAAAAATGCATATTGCTGCAGGGTCTGCTTCTTTTTCTGTTCGGATACCGCCTGTCCGTAATCCAGATCCTCGAGCCGGCTTTTTCCTGCCGTTACATTCAGCCTGGTGTTGGTACTGTAGCGGTATGCATACTCCAGTGCATTGCTCTGTGCGCCCATACCGCTGCGCCCTGCACTCACTCTGGCAAGTGCATCATCCACCTGCGTCAGATCAAAATCTTTCGTCACATCAAAATCCGCAATCCCAAGTGCCTGTAATGTGGCATCTGCAGTCGTAATCTTCATTCCGTTGCCGGTGGCATCCGTCATGATATTGTACTTCTGCGACGTGCCATCCAGAAGCGGCTTCGTGTTAAAGCTTGTCTGTTTTGCAATATCTGAAATGCCCTGCTTATACTGCTCGATCTGCGCCTGAATACTTGTCCGCTCCGCATCTGTGATCGTCACCGTATTGGACGCCCGAACACCAAGTTCACGGATCTTCTGAAGATAATCCGTAATCCCGCTCATTGCGCCATCCGCCACATTCAGCATATCTTTTGCCGCGCCAATGTTGTTCTCCCCGACCTTATAGCTTCTGGTCTGCGTCTCCTGCTTCTGGATGATCGCAAGCTCCGCCGCACCGTCTGCCGCCCGGTTCACTTTTTTGCCGCTTGCAAATTTCCCGTAATCTGCATAAGATGTGCTGCTTCGCTGCATCGAAGTAATACCGTTCATAAAAGCCTCCTTTCTGTTCTCAAGTTCCGCTGCTCTTCCTGTCCGCCTTTTCTATTTTCTTTATAACACACAATACCGCTACTCTTCAAGTATCTCCTGAATGTAATACCGGCTTTGTTTTGCGAGATCGACAAAAGTGTCCCCCACCTGCACAAGCGGACATGACAGCTTATATTTGTTAATCATGACCACTCTTCCCATCCTGCCATCATTCAGGATCACGTTGCGCTGGATCATCGTCTCGGCAATCCGCTTCAGAAATGTCATCAGATAGTTGGCGTCCAGACGGTTATACCCCTCATCCTCCATCTTCTTGATCGCTTCAAATGCCGAGATGCCCGCTTTATCTCCCTGACGCATCGTAAGGGCATCGTAAGTATCTGCCACCGCAAGAATTCTGGAAATCCAGTTGATGTTATCCCCCATTACCTGCAGTGGGAACCCGCTTCCATTCACGCGCTCGTGGTGCGTCAGAACCGCCTGTTTAATCCGCTGGTCTATGTTCATCTTCTTAATAAGGTTGTATCCGCTCACGACATGTTTCTCATATCGTTCCGTCTCGTATTCTTGCAGAAATTCCGTCTGTTCCTGCCCGTCCTTCCAGAGTTCAAGAAATCCAATGTCATGAAGCAGCCCCGCCGCCATGACCTCCTCCATCTCCGCCTCGGCGCATCCGCTCCACCGTGCAAGAAGCTGTCCAAAAAGCGCCACGTTAATGGTATGTGCGTACAGACCTGACTGCTGTTTTTTCATATGAAGCAGCATGTCCGCAAGATCTGTATCATCATCCGCTTTTTTCAGCAGTCCGTTCAGCGGCTCCAGCAGCATGGAAATGTTCACATCCTTACTCCGGTATACAATATCTTTCAGTTCTTCCGAAATCGACTGTTCGGCCACCGAGAACTCTGCCCGGAACTCTTCCAGATGCTGTTCCTTCGCCGGCGCACTCTGTTCCTGCTGTTCCGGGCGTTCTTTCCTGCCCGTCGGATATTCCACCATCACACTGTCCACAAAATGTCTGGTCAGCAGCGCGACGACGTCCTTCGTGACGACCGCTCCGTCTGGCACAATCACCGCCCCTGTCTTTGAAAACACATCCTCTTTTATCATCATTCCCTCCCGCAGGCGGTTGACCGACATCCTCAAACACGGCATGGTATCTTCTCCTCTTTCCTGTACTTTCATCCTCTGGAAAAGTACTATTTTCCTATAAAGTCTGTTAGTACTATCATATACCAAGTATTTTCTTTTGGGAAGTAGGGAATTTATTTTCCCGTACCGGCGACAGCTGCTACGGGAGCCCGCTGTCCGGCAGAGCCGGCCAGCACGCGGCCGTCGCCGCATAGAAGCAGAGCAAATAAGCAAATCGCGTATGCTGTGAGAAGCATTCTGTCCGGCAAAGCCGGCCAGCACGCGGCTGTCGCCGCGCATAAGCAGAGCAAATACGCAAATCGCGTATGCTGCGGGAAGCATTCTGTCCGGCAGAGCCGGCCAGCACGCGGCTGTCGCCGCGCATAAGCAAAAACAGAGCCATGGCAAGGTTATCA
>OAUU01000586.1_pt1 | contig 23311 bp, 30 predicted proteins | sample 1501381 | NCBI WGS metagenome assembly OAUU01 (sample SAMEA2580057, study PRJEB22360) | human gut metagenome | reverse complement strand
AAAAAGAAAGCTGCGCCACAGCCTTGGCAGGCCATCGCGCAGCGATTTTGTTCAATCGGAATTTATATGGGGGCAACATGATAGCTGTAAGTACAGATAAAGGCAATCTTTCTTTCCAATCAGTAGACGATGTATTAAAATTCGTACAAACATCAGCACAAGAAAATATTGAACTATGGATTAGCGGAAAGCAGCCATATCCCTGTATATCTGTGTGTATTAGCGGAGAATATGCAGCTATCAATTATTTTCAAAATGATACAGGTGATATGTGGCTGTCTTATAATGAGGAAAATCAAGAAGATGTTACTTTTATGGCTGCTGGAGAAGAATGGGAACCAGATGTCAATGCAGTCATCAGTATAAACAGTGCGTTTTCTTGCATTAGGGAATTTTGTGCTACTTATGAACGACCTTGTTGTATTCAATGGCAAGAGTTATAACTTCATGTTTGACGAACTGGTAATATACAAAAAATAATATTAGAGTAGAATAGGTTCATAGATATGCTATAATAAAACTAATTAGCGGGACGGGTTTTGTTGGGAGGGATATTATGATGGGAAATATTATAGGGTTTGTTATATGGGCGATTGGTGGCGTTATTATCATTGGGCTTGGAATAAGCGCATATTTTTCAAGAAAAGTGGTTGGCTTTTGGGCAAACATAAAACCTATATCTGTAAATGATATCGCGGGTTACAATCGTGCTGTTGGTAAGTTGTTTGTTATTTATGGAGTGATTTCGATTGCATTGGGATTGCCGCTGCTTTCAGGACAGAATTCTCCGTTTATTTTACTGTCAGTATTGGGTGTAATGATAGAAACAATAGTAATCATGGCGGTTTATAGTTTGTGCATTGAAAGGAAGTATAAAGAACAATAGAAAACTTCGGGTTTGCCGAAATATCTGGCTGACTTTCCCCATTTTACAGGCATTCCAGCCTGTTCATTAGTGAAATGATATGTATTTTCCCTTATTTTTGCCCTTACAAGATAATCGTAAGGGAAATAAGGGAAATTTTCTTTTTAGTCATTGCCTGCCACTTTATCAAGCAGCCTTGCGGATTCCCGCTTGGCTTTTTTTGTTGAGTGAGCATAGACATTCATTGTGGTACTGACGTCTGAGTGTCCTGATAGTTCCTGCACATCCTTTGGTGCTGCTCCGTTTGCCAGAAGGTTACTTGTGTAGGTGTGGCGCAACTGGTGAAAGTGAAATCCTTCAAATCCATCCAGATTCTGTGCAATCTTCCTGCAAACAATTCCTAATGTACTTGGCAGTTCCAGACTTCCGTCCGGTCTTAAGCAGACATGTTTCTGCTGATATGGTATTCTGTATCAACTACTCTTTTCCAGATGATACGATCAAAGGTAATCATTTCTGATTGTGTAGTATTCTTTGATACAATCGCCACTTTTGTACAAATCATTGCAGGGTGGATTATACCGGCAGCAAAGAATATGGCACAGATTAGTAGTGGAATGTCCAATCCTGTCGTTGCCGGAATTATATACTGGCTGATAAGAATACTGATCTGCGGTGGATGTCTAGTGGGTGCGGGAATACTTGCAGCGTTTATATGGATAAAGATTGCAGGGCTATATAAGAAGTGCTGTTGGGATATGATTACCATACTGGTAACACTTATAAGCATGGCAATAGCAATCTATTTTGGAGATTGGATAAAGACAACAATACCGATTAATCTGTTATTTCTCTTATTATTTGTGCAACTGGTGTATGTTGGGATCAGATTGTATGTGAAAGGATGGCGGGAAACAAGGGGGATATCATTAACATTCTGATTTGAGATGTTTGTAGTTGTGTTAAAAAGGAATTTAAGTTTTAGGAACCAAAGAGTGTATGGATTCATTTTCACAATGGCAGGAGTGTCTCTCATTTTCATTTGCTTTTTCTCTATCTTTCCCTATAGCATCCCATGCATACTAAGAAGAGTGCTCATTGTTTCTGCTGATTCGCACATACCACGTTTCAGCCATTCTTCAATCCAGCCGAGGATACCGTTGGCAACAAAGACAACGGTGTAGGCGGTCATATTATCCATTGTTTCAGAAGGTCCCCAAAGGGTAAGATAACTTTCTTTGAATAAATGGAATAATCCACGCTTCTGGATTAACATCATCATATCACCATGTTGTTTTAGATGCATAAAAAGATGCCCGAATAATGCTGCATTCGAGTCAGAGTTTTTTTGTTTCCATTCATTATCCCATTCGGATAGCAGCTGATAGAGATATTTTTTTATAATATCTTCTTTGTCAGCATAGTTCCTATAGAAGGAGTTGCGGCTTACCTGAGCTTTTTTTGTTATTTCCCCAATATTGATATCAGACAATTCTTTCTCCTTCAGTAATTCCAATAATGTAGTTGTAATTTGTTGTTCCACATAAGTGTTCTTATCTTGATTATTCATGATGGTACAAATCTCCCTGTTTTGTGCCATTTTTTTGAATGGCTTGATTTTAGCAAAAATTGATGATACATTTGTTACAACATAGATGGTACAAAAGTTCCATCAAAATGTCAAGGAGGAAGCATGAAAAAAGTACTTAAAATGATAGGAAAAATATTAGGAATCATTCTTTTAGTGATACTTATGATTGGAATTATCGTTTATGCATTTATATTGCAATATCCAAAGTTAAAGGATGATCCCAAAGTTGGAAAATGGTATCGCGTGACAACTAGTGAAATGAAAACTTCAGAAGGTGACAAGTATCGTGCTTTATTCAAAAAAGGAAGTGAGAATAAAGTTCTCATCTATTTTGCCGGTGGTGGGGTGAGTTTCAATGAAGATATGGCAAGGGAGGATACTTACAATACAAAGGAAGTTGCCATTGATATGCTTGCAAATCTGACTATGAATATGGGTGGAATTGCATCTGATGTAGAAGGAAGTCCTTTTGAAGACTGGAGCATTATTCTTTTCCCTTACGCAACCGGAGATTTTCATGCCGGTACCGGAGAATTTCATTATACGGATACCGATGGAAAGGAAAAGATTTTGTATCATAATGGTTATGTTAATTATGCAGAGACCATGAAAAAAGTGATGGAACAGGCAGGGATTAATGATGCAGATACCGTTCTTGTGACAGGGTACAGTGCCGGAGGATTTGGTGCTGCCCTGCTGGCTGATGATGTGTTTACAAATTATTTCCCGGATGCAAAAAGCAAAAATGTGCTTGTAGATGCATCCTTACTTCTGAATAATGACTGGCATAGTATTGCAACCGATGTCTGGCAGACACCAAAGGAGATATCCGACAAACTGGTAAGTAACAATCTTACTTTAGACTGCTTTGCTTCATTACATAAAAAGTATGGAGACGATATCCATCTTCTTTTTGACTGTTCAACCAGAGATGGTGATTTGGCAAAGGCGCAGAATTATTTTGATGATGGAATTATGGAGGTGGATGAAAAGCAGGCGGATGAGTTCCAACAGATACTAAAAGAGGCAATACCTGAGTTTAAAGAAGCTGGAGTAAGCCTGTTTATCTGGGATGGAGTACCTTGGTATGATGATCCGAGAAATATGACAGCACATACAATCATTGCAACCCCGACAGTATGGATACCATTTGAAGAACAAAAAAAATCTGTTGCAGAATGGCTGACAGATGCAATTGAGGGGAAAATGTCTGATTATGGAGTTGAACTGATTGATAAAAAATATGATTAGTACGAGAAGGAGAAAGAGATGTCACTTACAACAAAACGAGTAATACTTATTGCGATTATTGTTATTGTAGCATTCATTTTAGGAAGATTAGCAGTTAGAGCATTTATGAATTTCCTCTTGGGAGGAACCTTGTTTGGAGGGAATATTTTATGATGGAAATAAGTAAAGAAAAGAAGGAGAAAAAGAAAAGAATTGTGCCAATTTGGGTTTGTATTCTGATATTTATAGGTGCTTTTTTTGCGGGGATGATTTCAAAGGTTGCTATCAAGCCTGCATGGAGCACAAAGTACACAGCTACCTGGTCTGAGGAACTTGGAACAAAGATTACAGATATTTCCTATGGAGATGGAGAGGCTAACAAATTTGACCTTTATTTGCCGAAAGATTCGACAAAGGATACCTATGGATTGGTTATTTATTTGCATGCAGGTGGTTTTACATCCAGAGATAAGGCAGACGATGAAAATATGCTTGCATGGCTTTGCAGTAAAGGATATGTTGCAGCCGGTATCAATTATACCCTCCGCACCGATACAAACAATGCGAGTGTATTGTTACAGTCCAACGAGATTAAGGAAGCTATTCCTATAGTAGTTGAGGAAGCGAAAAATCGGGGTTATAACATTGATAAAATGACCGTAGCCGGCGGTTCTGCAGGACATGCTTTGGCAATGATTTATGCATACAGAGATGCGCAGGATGCTCCGGTACCGGTTGTATTTACTTTTGGAGCTGTAGGCCCATCTTGTTTCTATGTGGAAGATTGGGGTGTTTATGGACTTGATCAGAATACGGAAGAATCAAGAATTGCAGCAGCAAATCTGTTCAGTGTTATGTGTGGTGTAGAGATTACTCCGGAGGAGATACAGAACGGAAGTTATACAGAAAAAATGAAACCAATATCCGCAGCAGAATGGGTGAGTGAGAATCCAATCCCAACAGTAGTTGAGTATGGTACGTGCGATAAAGTTCAGCCATTCCTGGCATCATTAAGATTGAAGGAAGCATTAGAAGACAATGGTGTGGATTATAAATATTATGAGCTGCCACATTCAGGACATGGGCTTCAGAATGATGATAGGATTTCGGAACAATGGATGGAATCAATTGATGAATATTTGAATAAGTATATGCCGGTGAATTGATATGAAAAAGAAAGATATCATATTTTTGTTTGTGATAGTAATTATTGCCATTATATTAGGAGCAGTATGTGGCAAATTATTATTGGATAATATCATATGAAAAAGAAAACCAAAATCTTAATATATGTCATTACATTTATTGTCGTATTTCTAATCAGTGCCCTAATAAGGATTATGTTATTAGGGAGTGCTCCGGAAAGACTGATAAAAGTGGAATGGGACGAAAGTGTAGGTGAGATATATAGTAATCTTGATTATGAGAATGACAACGGGAATCAGTATGACCTGTATATTCCGTCAGGCTTAGATAAGTCAGAAAACCAGTATTTGATTCTGTTCATTCATGGTGGCAGTTTCAATTCCGGTTCCAAAGAAGACGGAGAGAGCTGGTGTAAATATTACGCTACAAAAGGGTACATTACAGCTTCTGTTGATTATACGTTGCAGAATCAGGGCAAGGACGCATCAATCTATTTAATGAATGAAGAAATTGAAAATGCAGTAAAGACAATAAAGCAGAAGACAGAGGAATTGGGATATCATATTGCAGGAATGGCGCCTTGCGGAGTGTCTGCGGGTGGAACGCTGGCGATGAATCTTGCATATAATGGTAATTCTGCTATTCCGGTCAAGTTCGTTTTTCAGTTGGCTGCGCCTACATACTTTGCCCCATCTGAATGGTCATTACTTATGAAGGTTGACCGATTGGATTCAGAAGAAGAATTTTGCAAAATGATGACGGGAAAAGAGTTGGAGGACTATGATACAGAAATTCAGAATATTTCCCCGACGTGTATTGTAAATGAGGATTCCGTTCCATCGTTAATTGGATATGGACTTATCGACCATTGTGTGCCGTTAAGCCAAAAGTATTATTTGATGGAGGCATATGATAGGGACAATGTCATGTATGACTACATTGAATTTCCAAAGTCAAATCATGGCATGTATAACGACTTGGACAAGCTGCAGGAGTTTTTGGACAAATCCCTTGAGTATGCAAAAGTATATTTTACAGATTGATTTCATGATTAGTTTTTCTATTGCTAATGTATTATTTTCATGATTTCAATTATGTGAAGAAGAGACGGTATCACCGATTTACCCACATTTGTATCGTTCCATCAAGATACAATCTTGCATATTCAAGTGGTTCATCAATAGCAAGTGCATTTAATGCACAATCTGATCCAGGTGTTGTTTTTAAATTCTTTTCTGCTTCCCAGCAGTCAATGCGGAGCATATAGCCAGCACTGGTATATACATCAATGCTGTTTCTGTGTGGATTGTATTCTGCAAAAATTGTTCTCATCGTATAGAATCTCCTTATCATTCAATTAGTCATTTGTTACAAAAACCAGAAGCATTTCAATCAGTTCACCATGTCACTTTTATTTTGTGTTATACTGTTTTATATAATTTCCGTTCCCTTGTTTTTGCCCTTATCAGAGTTCGTAAACACTTATGGGACAATATAATACAAGGGAAACAATAAGGGAAAGCTCACCTGCAATAAACTTAGTGTTTTCAAGGTCTGGTGAGATATTTGGTGACAAAATATAACAGTTATTAAATCCCTTAGAATATGTGAAATCTCAATTCAAGTTTGACGAGGAGGTGCTTTACATGAAAAAGAGTATATCAAGGATTATAGGTTTGATAATGCTGATTATAGCTATTGTATTTATAGTGTTTACATTGAACCATCCAGAAAAGAGTTTCCCTTGGAACAATACAATTACTTGGTTACTGTATGGTATATATTTTCTTGTGACAGTGGTGCTGCTTATTGCTCCTAAAATGAAAAAGTGAGAAATTCCGATTTGTAGAAGTCGGGTACATCCTTTAGAAAATGTTCCGCATATTAAAGCAAAGCAGGAGGAAACGCGCTATGAATTTACAAAAAGTTCACCACATTGCCATTATTGGAAGCAACTATGAAAAATCAAAACATTTTTATGTAGATCTATTGGGCTTTTCTGTCATCCGGGAAAATTACAGACAAGAACGTGATGACTATAAAATTGACCTTAAGCTTGATGGAATGGAATTGGAACTTTTCATTATAAAAAATTGTCCAAAACGCCCAAGTTATCCGGAGGCTTATGGTCTTCGGCATCTTGCCTTTGCAGTAGATTCGGTTGATGAAACAGTACAATATTTAAATGAAAAGGGCATCGTAACCGAGCCGGTTCGATTGGACGTTTACACGGGCAAAAAAATGACTTTTTTTTATGATCCTGATAATCTTCCATTAGAGATTCATGAATAAGCTCTTATAGTCCAAAATGTGAAATGCTGCGGTGTGTGGTTGTGCAGTATCCGGTTTGCATGCGTGCAAATTTGATTTTATTCCAATTATGGAGAAATGAAAATGTTGAGATTGAGACAATACAAAAGCTGCGACGCGGATTTGATTGCCGAATGGGCAAAGGACAAAAATGTTTTTTTGAAATGGGGTGGGGATCACTTCGGCGATTACCCGATAAACGCAGAAATTATAGATGATGAGTATAATAAAAATAACGGAGCCTGCACTGAACCGGATAATTTCTATCCGTGGACAGCGATTGATGATGACAATAGGGCAGTCGGTCATTTTATAATGAGATACACAGGCGGCAACAGCAGACAACTGCGTTTTGGCTGGGTTATTGTGGACGACACGCTTCGAGGAAAAGGATACGGAAAACAAATGCTTACATTAGGCTTGGAGCATGCGTTTAATATTTTGAAGGTTGACAGAGTGACTATCGGCGTTTTTGAAAATAATGAACCTGCTTATTTGTGTTATAAAAAAGTAGGCTTTGTCGAAACGGAAATTGTGCATGATGAGCCTTGGAATATTGTTGAAATGGAAATCGCAAGAAATAAATATTATGAAAAATAGGATTAATTCTGCAAAAGAGGAAGGACTCATGGTGTAAATATTTTCTACCGATAGGGGTATTGCCGGGGTTGTATTTTAGGGAAGATTCATTGTTCACATAGATACATTATTTCAGGAGTAAAAAAATACATGGAAATATTGTAGCTTGATTTATACGCTGAATCAGCTTATTATGGAAAAGTGTAGAAAGTTGAAATAATTTAGTAATTGGGATATTAAGGAGGCAGACAAAGTGGCCAAACAGCGATTTGAAAAAATATATTCACAGGGTTCGATGAATGTTACGGAAATCTGGGTGGATAAAGAGACAGGAGTAAACTATTTATATCATGTAAGCGGATATTCGGGTGGTTTGACACCATTGTTAGATAGAGAAGGCAAACCTGTTATTTCGCCAATTATAAACAATTAATTTTTGCTAAATTTCCGATTTTATATACTATGTGAGGTAAGCAAAACATGACAAATAAAGAGATACTTGATATTGCAATGCAACAATCTGCCTACGATACTAATGCTAAAGCTTCTGATTTTCTTATGGCCACAAATGTGTTTGTAAAGTCTGAGATTGGACCACTGGCAAGAAAATATTATAAAGAACCTATTGCCTGTAATTTGGTTTCATATGGAAATAATATAGTTGCGTCTGTAAAAGATGAATATAGAGAAATTGTTGAAAGCTATCTAAGCAAATATGAGTTTTATCATTGTTTTGAAACTCCTAGTATGCATTGGTTGGATGAACGGATGAAAGAAAACGGATACCGTGTTTGTTTTATGGCAGAGTATTTTTTACCGGATGTTAATGCCTTGAAGAGAAGAGAATGCAGCTATCCTCTTAAGGTGTTGGAACAAAAGGATTTTGCAAATTTATATCTTCCGATTTGGAGCAATGCACTTTGTGAAGATAGAAAGCAGCTGGATGTTCTTGGGGTTGGTGCTTATGACAATGGAAAACTGATTGGGCTTGCAGCCTGTTCGGCAGATTGCGATGATATGTGGCAAATTGGAGTTGATGTTTTGCCAGAATATCGCAGGCAGGGGATTGCTTCTTCATTAACCAGTAATTTGGCAATAGAGATAATGGATAGAGGAAAGGTGCCGTTTTATTGTTGTGCATGGTCGAATCTTAAATCTGTTAAAAACGCATTACGGAGTGGTTTTGTGCCGGGTTGGGTGGAGATGACCGTAAAAGCTGCAAGCTTAGTTGAGAATATGAATAAATAACAACTTCCAGTTTTTAGAGAATAATAATTTGAAAGCCGCCCGCGCAGTAAGCTTAAATTATATGTTTGGAGTAAAATATATGAAATTGAAGATAGCATTTTTACAACTGTTGCCTGAGCTAAACATAGAAGATAACATTGAAAAGGGAATAAGAGCGTGCCGTGAAGCCAAGGCGAAGGGGGCGGATATAGTGCTGTTTCCCGAGATGTGGAGCAGTGGATATGTTTTCACTCACAATGGAGAGTGGTTGGAGCAAAACTCCGTTTCATTGGACGGTGGGTATGTAAGGTGGTTTTCGGAGCTTGCTTTGGAGCTTGATATGGCGATAGCGATAACGCTGCTTGAAAAGCACGAGCCAAAGCCAAGAAACACGGTTTGTCTGTTTGACAGACATGGGAAGCTGGTATATCGTTACTCTAAGGTACATATTTGTGACTTTGGAGAGGACGACGATGAAGGTGTGCTTGATGCGGGCGATGACTTCTATGTTGAGGAGCTTGACACCAAGGAGGGTAAGATTAAAGTCGGTTCCATGATTTGTTACGACAGGGAGTTTCCTGAAGCTGCCAGAGTTTTGATGCTCAAAGGCGCGGAACTCATTCTTGTCCCGAATGCCTGCCCTATGGAAATTAACAGATTGTCTCAGCTTCGCGGTCGGGCTTACGAGAATATGTTAGCGATTGCTACCTGTAACTATCCTGCTTCATATCGCGGCTGTAACGGACATTCGACGTTGTTTGACGGCGTTATATATGACACAGAGACGGGCGCACCCCTTGATATGCTTGTGAGTGAAACAGGGGAAGAAGAGGGCATATTTTTAGCGGAATTGGATGTGGATATGTTGCGAAAGTACAGAAAGCGTGAAATGGGTGGGCTTAAAAACAGGAGACCGAAATTATATGGGCTTATCAGCGGGTAGGATTTATGGAGGCAATTATATGGCGGACAAAATACAAAATGCTTATGAATCATCAAAAAACATATATGATGACGTTTTAACGCAGAGAAATTTTTTCAGCAAAATGTAATCAGGATATTTTGGAGCGGCACTGATGACAATGATATAGCGCGAAAAGTTTTATCATATATTTCTGACGATTTTTCAGGAAATATTCTTGATGTCCCGGTTGGGACGGCTGTGTTTACGGAGCATAAATGGCTTCCACGCATTTCCCGATAAGCAAAAGGCATTTAACGAAACATGGCGTGTCTTGAAGCCGGGCGGCGATTTTATTGCCTGTTTCTATATCAAAGGAAAATCAAGGAGAACGGACTGGCTTGTGAAGAACATCCTCTCAAAGAAAGGCTGGTTTTCTCCGCCATTTCAGACCGAGGAAGAATTGAGAGATATTTTGCAGAAAATGTATAAAGAAATACATGTACACGTTGATGGTTCAATGGTATATTTTCATTGTGTTAAATAGCTTTGGATGCCTTGGAATGCTATTGAGCCGGAAATTAAAAAATGTATATTTCTGCAACAGATTTGTAATTTTTTAATGGTAGGCATAAATGAAAAAGGAGATTAAGATTAGAACATTTGAGACAGACATGTCGGTTAGACAGCTAAGAAAAAAGCTTAATGGAAAATCGAATATTTTTATCGACATAGTGTTGTATTTGTTTGTAGGCTGCTATGCGGCAATGTCCGTGTTAGTCATGTTTTACAGTGTGGTGCTTGGGGTAATCATTCTTCTTTGTCTGGCGGCACTTGTGTGGTTTGTGCAGTATTTACTTTATGCCGACATATTAAAAAATAATTATGTGAAGCTCGGTGAAAACCAAATCACGATAAAATCAACTGCGGGTACGGACATGGTATTCGGGAGCAGAAAAACCATACCGTATGCCGATTTTAAGAAATATTATGTCGGAGGCTGTCATGCGTCATTTATCCCCAAGGCAAGGAACAGGAGCCTTTTATCCGAGGAGCAGTGCAATGAGATTTTCGGAGAGTATATCAATCTCATCGGCGACGGGATAAATGTGCTTGCGGTTGTGCCTTATACGAAGGAGCGGGAAGAGTTTCTGCGTGAAAAATGTAATTATGAAAAAATTACAGAGAGGTAAGGTAGTATCAGAGGTGGAGTGGAAAACTACTCCGCTTTTGTTTTGTAAGGGAGTGCAAAAAAACGGTGGAGAAATTGTATATATTATGATATAATTAGTGTATTCGAAGAGAGTGAAATTTTGGAAGTATTGGAGCAAAAATAATGGAAAATCTACATGTGTTAAACGTCGAAAGGAAGAACGGATTGTTGATGGAAGAATATTTACATGAGGAAATGTACAGATTTGTTAATAGTATTGATATGAAATGTATTTTGATTTTGTAAATATCGCACCACTGGTGCGAGAAATTAGCTGGAGCAACAATATTGTCATTATGGAGAAGTGCAAGGATGATTTGCAGAGGGAATTTTACATCCAAATGGCAAAACGCTATGGCTGGACCAAGCGTGTGTTAACTAATTTTGTGGAAGCACAAACATATTTGAGGAAGAGTAAATATTTATGATAAAGAAAAAGCTTGCAAATGCCGCAATGTGACACCGCAGGAAAGAGAAATTGCAGATAAATACAGCGGTTACATAAATTAAATGTTGAGTTATACGTTTAAAGCATTATAATTATAATAAAAACAGGAGGATTCAGGTATGATTTGTTTTGGAGTTGACATCGGAGGTACAACAGTTAAGCTTGGAATGTTTAACGAGGCGGGGGAACTGCTTGAAAAGTGTGAGATTCCTACAAGAAAGGAGAATGCAGGGGCTAATATCGTGTTTGATATCTGCACATCCATGGACAAGCACCTTGACGCTGCAGGATATAAGGTGGAGGATGTCAAGGGTGTAGGTGTCGGCGTTCCGGGTCCTGTTATGAAGGATGGCACGGTAAATGGCTGTGTCAATCTCGGCTGGGGCGTGTTCAATATAGAGAGAGCGTTTGCAGACAGCTTCCATGGCGTTCCTTGTAAGGCTGGAAATGATGCGAATGTGGCTGCACTCGGCGAATATTTCAAGGGTGGCGGAAGAGGCTATTCAGATATGCTTATGGTTACACTCGGAACCGGTGTAGGCGGCGGAATAATTCTTGACGGAAAGATTGTTGCAGGTGCGACCGGCGGCGCCGGTGAGATTGGACACATGCCGGTGGCACCGGGAAATACTGAGGTCTGCAACTGCGGTAAGAATGACTGTCTTGAGCTTGTGGCGAGTGCCACGGGAATTGTCCGCGAGGCGAAGAAGGCTATGAAGAATACGGACATTCCTACACCTCTTCGCGATATGTCCGATATCACCGCGAAGGATGTGATTGACCTTGCAAAGACGGGCGATGCGCTTGCACTCTCCGTTATGGACATCATGGGTGACGCACTTGCGAGAGCAATCGCCAACGTAGCATGCACGGTCAACATGGAGGCTGTTGTAATCGGCGGCGGCGTGAGCAAGGCGGGAGCGTTCCTTCTTGATTTCATAGAGGAGAAGTTTAAGAAGGTTGTGTTCAGACCTTGCGGCAATGTGAAGTTCATTATGGCTGAGCTGGGAAATGATGGTGGAATATATGGTGCGGCGGCACTGGTGCTTGGGTAGACCATTGGGTACGGTGTTTTTGGCTTCTTTTACTGTCCCTTATGGCACACTTATTCTTTAATTTGCGGATATATGGTAAATATCTGTCCTAAAGGTCGTGAAATTAACTTTTTAGGCAGAGAAATTTATTGATGTTATAAGATATATCAGTCCATGTATAGCAGTATAGTGTGTTTTAGGTAGAGAAAAACAAGATAAGACGGCAAAAAATCAGTCTAAAATGAGCAGTTAATATGATATGGGCAGAGAAAATTCACAAAAAATAGAATTTTAGTGAGATTTCTTTGCCCATAAATGTTATATAGTATGATATCAGAGTCAAAAGGTCAGAAATCGGATGCAAGCTTGCTTGCAAGAGGATTTTTGACCTTGGGACCCGCCAAAAACATGAATAAGTTGCCATTTTTGTAGAAAAATGAGCGAATTATGAATGTTTTTGAGGATTGCGAGAGTGCAAAGCACGAAGCAATCCGGTATTATTGAGGGGCAAAATACCTTTTGACCCCAACATCATAGTATGTGGATGGGCAGAGGTGAAACGGAAACTATAGAAAAAATATAGATTTGAGGTGGAGTATTTGGAAAAAAGATATAGTATTATTTTAGACATAAGACAATGAAATAAAATTGCTAATTAATGGGCAAACAAGCAGAAAAATTCGAGAAGTGAATGGAAATAAAAAGCAATTTTCAGACAATCAGGGAAAAGGCTATGGTGGAGCATCAATAATTATGAAAAGGGAGTTCCATTATTACAGTTGCATTAGAGTCGGTGGTGTACTATAATACAAGTAAGTTATAGCTAACTAAACGGTGGCAGTAGGAGAATAGTGTGAAAAATAAGCTTAATAGCTTATTTTTCACAAGCCATGCTTGCATGGCTTTGGCTATATTGTTTCTGAGCAAAAACAAATAGCTTTGATTGCAGATGAGAAAACGCCTACGCGTATTTCTCATCGCAATTTCGCAACAAGTTGCTCAGAAATGAGGAATAAGATGAATATATATGTTGCAGTTGGCATAATTGGAATAATAGGTAATTTTTTGGCAGCTTTGGCAGATGTACTACTTGTGAAACCGGGAAAGCCGGATAAGGATCAGTTGATTGCGGGAGCAGGAGGGATTAGTTCCTGGTGGGCTGATGTCAATTCAAAAAGGTTTATCGTATCGTCATGGCTTTCTTTTATCGGACAGCCGGCTGCTTATATTGTGATGTGGCTGCTTGCAGACCTGATTGCAAAGGAGAATGTAACATTGGCGCTTGCATTAAGAATTAACACATTTCTTGGATGTTATGTCGGATTTTCTTGTCATATCATTTATTGTATGAAGCCGCTTATTTATCAGAAACTGCACAAGAAGCTGTCAGATGACGAGAGTTTAGCGGTTATGAAGTCCATTGATCCGGTTTTTAAGGGACCGATGATTGTTGGTGCCTTGTCACTCTGGCTTGGTTCAACAATCATTGTTGCGGCTACAATTGTGACAGGAGCACTTGCAGTTCCAAAGTTGTGTATACTTTTAAATCCTGTTGTTGCGGCACTTATTTTATTGCTCTTGAAAAAATGTGGCATTAAGATTATTGGGACACTTGGCGCTGGGTATATGCTGTTTTCTATCCTGCTTATTATTGCAGGTCTGGCTTAAGATATGTCTGACTTTGATAAGTACATGCTGGAATTAGAAGAGAATGCAAATAAGGAGTCAGAATGAATTACTTATTAGAAATAGTTATTTTTAATGTCGTCATTTTTACAATTTGCGGTATCAATATGGCAAAGAAGGGGAAGCTTGGCATGATTCAGGAATATCCAAAGGTAATACAGGATCGATGCAGAGAGCTTGGATTGATTCAGGAAAGCCCCGGGAAACTTACGAAGAAAGCAACGATAGGAAAACTGGGATTTTTTATCGGATACATATTCTTGCAGACGGCATTGGCGTACTATATCGGAGGTGCACGAACTTTCTTTGAGGGATGGCTTCACGGATATATTATGTGGGTAGCTGAGATGTGGTTTGACGCATTGGTAGTGGATTGTCTGTGGTTTTGTCATAGTAAGAAGATGATAATTCCGAGAACTGAAGATTTGGTGGATGCATACCATGATTATTGGCATCATATTAAATATGCAGTGATAGGAATGTTCAGCCAGGCGGTGATTGCTTTGCCGGTAGGACTTTTGGTGCTGTGGTTGCCTGCAAGGTAACCATTGGGGATGGTGTGTCCTAAAAGGCTGAAAAATTCTTTAAGGGGCAGAGAACTTGACTGATGTTAGAATGTATGTCAGTCCAAAGGCAGCAGCATAGCACTTGTTGGGCAGAGAAAAACAATATAATATGGCAAAAAATCAGTCCAAGACAGGCAGTGTATAAGCACATGGGCAGAGAAAATTCACAAAAATAGAAATTCAGAGTGATTTTCTCTGCCCATAAGTGTTATATTGGATATGGATGGATAGAAATTGACAGTTCCTATTGATAATGTACAGTGGGTTTAAATAGAAATCAGTTGAAAGAAACGAAAATTCTATTATAATATTCGGTATGACAAAAGGAAATTTGATGGAGATATGCTATGAACGAGCTGAATAAAAAGATTAAATTACTGAAAGAAATTGCACAACGATTCAATACTGCTTATATTACGTGGGCTTTAGGTGCATCAATGTTGCTCTATTTTAAAGGAATCACATCAACGTTTAATGATATTGATTTAATGATATCTAATGATGATGCTGAATCAGTGCGAAAGATTTTATCTGAAATGGGAGAACTTCAACCTCCTAATCCAAATCCTAAATATAAAACCAAAGTGTTTATGGAGTTTGTCATAAATTCTGTAGATGTGGATGTCATGGCTGGTTTTTCTATTTTGAATGATGGGAAAATTTACGATTGTTCTTTGGATAAAGATCAAATAGTAGAATGGTTTACTTTGGGGAATACGAAAATTCCACTTCAATCACCATTATTGTGGTGTGAATATTACAAATTGATGGGACGGAAAGAAAAAGTTGATATGATTGAAAGAGTTTTGTCAAAAAGTTAAATTGTAATTTATGATTACACCCACTAATATTATTTTACGAAATTTTTCTAATGAAAGGCAGCAGAATATGATTTTACTTCACATCAACGACAAGACCAAAAGACAGCAGATAGTAAGCCTGTGCCACAGCCTCAATCATCAGATAAAGCTTTTTGATGAGGCGGATGCAGAGCACACTGTTGGTGAGCTTGCCGGAATAAGCAAGCCCGGACACGGAAAGTCCGAGTATAATGCAGACAAAACGCAGCTTTCAGACAAGCTTGACAGTAGCAATAAATCTATGCCGGACTGCATCATTTTTTCCGATATATCGAGTGATGCGATGGACAGATTTCTGGCTGAGTACAGGAAACGTGGGATTGAACCGACGCCTCTCAAGGCGATAGTGACAGTCCACAATATGAAATGGAGTGCCGATGAGCTTATAAATGAGCTGAAAAAAGAACAGATAGCCATAATGATGCGTGGCAGAAGGCAATGATGTGAAGAATGAAACTATAGAAAATATGCTTGAAAAATAGGGAGCAGTATGTCAGAAATACGAACAAAAGTAAAACTGAATAAGATAATAAAAGTCTTGTGTCTATGTATTTTATGCTCTATGCTTATGCTGTGTCAGGGCTGTGCCGATAATAGAGAAGCATCAGTCAGTTTCTATGCCATGGATACGGTTATGCAGATTACCTGCTATGGTAAAAATGCCAAGGAAGCGGCGGATGCGGTGCAAAGCGAGATAGACAGGCTTGATGAGCTCTTGTCCACAGGAAATGATAACAGTGAGGTAAGCACAATCAACAGGAATGGCGGTGGAGAATTAAGCAGCGATACGGACGAGCTTGTCACCTATGCACTCATGTTAAATAAGCTTACGAACAGTGCCTACGATATGACTGTGTACCCTGTTATGAAGCTGTGGGGCTTCACCACAGGCGAGTATGCTGTGCCTGATAGTTTAGTACTTGCCGATACACTCAGACTATGCGACAGCTGTCTTGTGGACTATGAAGCCTCTGATACTTCAGATTTTTCAGATATATCAGATGCCCCTGATGAACATAAACAGCAAAAACAGGGGACGCTCAAGCTTGCTAAAGGGCAGGGGATTGATTTTGGAGGACTTGCCAAGGGCTATGCAACGGACAGACTGGTGCAGATATTCGATGAGTATGATATAAAATCGGCTTATTTTTCACTGGGCGGCAATGTCTACTGCTATCATAAGAAAATGGATAGAACGGACTGGAATATAGCGATTGAAAACCCGCTCACATCGGGGCTGTATTCTGTCAGCGATAACAGTGACAGCAGCAATAATGATGCGAACACTCAGAAAAGCACGATTCCGGCATACATTGGGGCATTGAGGGTGCATGACAAGGCTATCGTAACCTCGGGCGGTTATGAGAGGTATTTTATCGAGGATGGAAAGGTGTATCACCACATAATAGATACATCTACAGGTTGCCCTGCTGACAGCGGACTTATATCGGTTACGGTTATAAGTGAGAGTGGGATGCTGGCGGATGGCTTATCCACAGCCTGCTATGTGCTTGGACTTGATAAGAGCATAGAACTGTGGAAAAAGTATGGCTCCGGGGCAACATTTGGTGGATATGATATCCCGGCATTTGACCTTGTGTTCATGACGGATGACGGCAGCGTGTATGCGACACAAGAAGTAGCCGGAAGCTTTAAAAGTGATTATACATATACGATTATTGATAATTAATTAAAAACTAAGGAGGCACCATGAACTACATTATTGAGAGCAACAGAATATATGCCAAGGACGGAACCGGAAAAGCCATCGCAGAGATTACATTTCCGAATGACGGAAACACCTACTGCATAGACCATACCTTTGTGGATGATTCGCTCAGAGGACAGGGCATAGCAGGGCGGCTTGTCAAAATGGCTGTAGAACAGATACAAAAGTCCGGTGGTAAGGTAATTGCTACCTGCTCCTATGCGGTACACTGGCTTGAGAAAAATTTGTAAGGCAACCAGAAAGATAACCATTGCAGACGGAAAAATTGTAGATGTTTAAAAAATAGTAACTGTTATGAGCCGGCATCACAAGCTTGTTTTTCGATAGTTGCTCGGTGTTGTACCGTACTTTTTCTTGAACTGCCTGTTAAAATAGGATAAATTTTCAAATCCGCACTCTGTAGCAATATCGAGTATCGCCTTGTGGCTTTCAAGGAGGGCTTTTGCCGCAAGTGTCAGACGATAATCGTTTAAGTAGGCTGTGAAGGGCATCCCCATTGTCTGTTTAAAGAAGCGCATGAAATGCGATGAAGAAAAACAGCATAGGGATGCCATTTCATCTATTGTAATCACGTCTGCATAGTTTTTTTCAATGTGGCGGAGTACGTTCTTTAATTTCTCCACATTGTCATTGGATTTTGAGACTGAGGCAGCCTTACAATCGGAGAAAAGAGCAGAGAAGAAGCAGAAGAGATATCCCTTTACGGCAATCTCGTAAGCCTGAGCCCTGTCGCGGCAGCAGTCGTCCGCCATATCAATAAAGTGTGCTGCATCAGCATACTTTCTGCATGTATCAGGAGATATTAAGATTGGAAATTCAAGCTCTCCATTTGCAAGAGGGGTGAAATAGTCGCTGTACATTCTCTCTGGAAGTCTCGATGAGAGAAATTCCATGTCAAAAATAATATTCTCGTACTCCATTCGCACATTCGGGTAGCTTCTTATCGAGTGGAGCCTTCCGGGGAGAATGAACACGATATCTCCTGCATTCACAGGTATATCGCACAGGTCAACACTGACTATTCCGCGTCCCTTCTTTATATAAATAATCTCCGCATCGTCATGCCAGTGGAGAGGTACACTGTCGAAATCCTGCGGAATCGTGCATAGATATGTGTTGTACGGAAATCCGGCACTTGTATGTGATTTATTTTCATGGAAATTCTCGTAGCTTTTGCCGTTCATACCTACCTCCTATGTTCAGATGACAAAAGAAATTGCGAAATTCATTATTTAAGTGTGCAACGCATGCCATATATGTACAAAATTTCGTAATTGCCCATTAGATGATAGTATTGTACCACTTTATGCCATAATAATGCAAGATTTATGTATGAAAATAAGACTATAATGCAAATATAAGCTGATGAGACAAATAATGAATATCACAGGCAGAATAGTGACAGCTTAAATGCAGAACATTTTTAGACATGACAATATATCAGAGCCGACATTCACATATCGCATAGGTGAGTTTGTCAGCGGTAAATTTTTTAGGGCGTTGCCCGGAAAGGATGGAATTTCATGGTTAAGGAAGCAGTATTAAAGCAGTACGGAAAGTCAATCGCAGAGTGCACGGACAGAGAGGTTTATGACGCACTCCTCACAAGCGTTAACGAGCTTGCGGCGCAGAAGGAGAGCAACGAGGGCAAGAGAAAGCTCTACTACATCTCGGCAGAGTTCCTCATCGGTAAGCTTTTATCGAACAACCTTATTAATCTCGGATTATATGACGAGGTTAAGGCAGAGTTAAATGCTGCTGGAAGAAGCATTGCTGAGATAGAGGAGATTGAGCCGGAGCCATCACTTGGAAACGGAGGACTTGGAAGACTTGCGGCATGTTTCCTTGATTCCATCGCAAGCCTTGGTCTTAACGGAGACGGAGTTGGTCTTAACTATCATTTTGGACTTTTTAAGCAGGAATTCAAGGATAATTTACAGTATGAGACGAAGAATCCTTGGATTGACAAGAAGAGCTGGCTCAACAAGACAGATGTTTCTTATAAGGTTAAGTTCGGCGGCATGGAAGTTACATCGAGAATGTATGACATTCTTGTAACAGGCTACAATAACCGCACCAACAAGCTTCATCTTTTTGACATCGAGACAATCGATGAGAGCATTGTAAAAGAGGGAATTGATTTTGATAAGGATGAGATTAAGAAGAATCTTACACTTTTCCTCTACCCGGATGATTCGGACGAGGCAGGAAGACTTCTGCGCGTATATCAGCAGTACTTCATGGTAAGCAACGCCGCACAGCTTATTTTAAAGGAAGCAAAGGAAAGAGGCTGCAAGCTTACCGACCTTCACGAGTATGTTGTAATCCAGATTAACGATACACATCCTTCAATGGTTATTCCTGAGCTTATAAGACTTCTCACAGCGGAGGGAATGTCCATGGATGCGGCAATCAAGGAGGTTACTAACACCTGTGCATACACTAACCACACAATCTTAGCTGAAGCTCTTGAGAAGTGGCCTATCGCTTATCTTAAGAAGGCTGTTCCGCAGCTCATGCCTATCATAAAGGAGTTAGACAAGAGAGTGCGCGCTAAGTTCGATGATGAGAGCGTGTACATCATTGATGAGGATGACAGAGTCCACATGGCTCATATGGACATCCACTACGGTTACAGTGTCAACGGTGTTGCATATCTTCACACAGAGATTTTGAAGGATTCGGAGCTTAACAATTTCTACAAGATTTATCCTGAGAAGTTCAACAATAAGACCAATGGTATCACCTTCAGAAGATGGCTTTTACACTGCAACGCTCCGCTTGCCGATTTTATCACAAGCCTTATCGGTGACGGCTACAAGACGGATGCAACTGAGCTTAAAAAGCTTGAGAAGTTTGTCGATGATGAGAAGGTATTAAATGAGCTCTTAGAGATTAAGAAGGATGCCAAGATTGAACTTTCCAATTATCTGTCCGAGACACAGGGAATTGAGCTTGACGAGAACTCAATCTTCGATATTCAGATTAAGAGACTTCATGAGTACAAGAGACAGCAGATGAACGTACTCTATGTGATTCACAAGTACCTTGAAATCAAGGACGGCAGGAAGCCGGAAAGACCAATCACGGTTATCTTCGGAGCCAAGGCTGCACCTGCTTATGTTATCGCAAAGGATATAATTCATCTTATCCTCTGCATGCAGGAGCTTATCAATAATGACCCTGAGGTAAGTCCTTACCTTAAGGTTGTCATGGTAAAGAATTACAATGTAACCAAGGCAGAGAAGCTTATACCTGCATGTGATATTTCTGAGCAGATTTCGCTTGCTTCTAAGGAGGCTTCAGGTACAGGTAACATGAAGTTCATGTTAAATGGTGCAGTTACACTTGGAACCTTAGATGGTGCAAATGTTGAGATAAGCCAGTTCGCAGGCAAGGAGAATGAATATATCTTCGGAAAGACAGCGGATGTGGTTATCGAGCACTATGCAAAGGCAGACTATGTATCGATGGACTACTATGAGAAGAGTGATGTTATAAAGGATGCGGTTGATTTCATCGTGAGTGATGAGCTTCTTGCAATCGGCAATGAGGAGAACCTTGAACGCCTTTACAATGAGCTTCTCAACAAGGACTGGTTCATGACACTCTTAGACCTTGAGGAGTACATCAAGGTTAAGGATAAGGCATTCGCTGATTATGAGGACAGAATGAGCTGGGCTAAGAAGATGCTTCACAATATAGCAAATGCAGGCTTCTTCTCATCAGACAGAACCATTGAGGAGTATAACAAGGACATCTGGAAGCTTTCATAGTTTGAATATTGTACCCCATATAAAAGCAGGCTTAAAGGCTTGCTTTTATACTTATTATAAAAGAAAAACGCACATAGACAGAAAAGTAGATAAATCATAAGAATATGGAGGTCAACATGACAATATGCAACATTGCGGATATCAGGGATTCCGTCATAAATGAAGTGGAGCGAACCGGCGCTAAGCATGCTGTGTTTGATTTGTACGGAACCTTGGTAGATATACATACGGACGAGGAGGAGAAGAACTTCTGGAAGAAGCTTGCCAAGTTTCTGAGACGACATGGAGTTCATTATGAGCACAAGGAATTGAAGAGAGAGTACATGCGTCTATGCAGAAAATATAGCAGCCTTCTTCAGAACAGATACCCGGACAATAAGATTGAAATTAATATTTCCGATGTATTTTATGAGCTGTGTACATTAAAAAACAGCAGGGTTACCAGAGAATTCTCAGATGCGTTCGGCTATATTTTCAGGGCAGAGTCGAGAGCGTACTTTAAGGTGTATGATGGCGTGTATGATATGCTTGGGGAGCTTAACAGGCAGGGAGTGAAGGTATGGCTTCTGTCCAACGCACAGGCAATATTCACTATACCAGAGCTTGAGCAGCTTGGTCTTGTAAGGTATTTTGACGGAATAGCTATATCATCGGATGCAGGCTTTAAGAAACCGGATGCGGAATTTGCAGCTTATCTGTTTGCAAAGTATCCTGAGGCTGACATTACACCGGAGAAATGTCTTATGGTAGGAAATGAGTATGGTTCTGATGGGAAGGTGGCTGAGAATGCAGGAATGAACTTTTTATATGCGGTAAGCAACCTCACCCCGGAAAGTGAGAGAGCCGAATATCAGACACCCTCTCAGAAAGAATGAACTCATACACAGTGCGGACATTCGAACCTCTGATAGAAAGCTTTTGTTTGATGAGATCATAATGTTTATCCAGTTTGCTTGGTTTATCTCTGTGAGCAGCTTTGCCTTCATATCCGTCATAATACTTTTTGACAGTCCTGCGATCCAGCTCATAAAACCGTGCGAGTTCTGAAAAGTTTGGTTTTATATCACTCAATTTGAGAATTTTCCTTTTTTTCAGATGCAGGAATTTCATCCGGCCTGCCATAAAATTGCTTTCTGTCTATTGCTTTTTAGTGCACTGTTGTTTAGTATATTCCATGTGAGGATTCTGTTTTCATTTTTAGCTTAACGAATGGGTCTTTACGCTATATGACTTTAGTCTCTGTAGAATGAATATTCAAGTTAAAGGTGAATTTTTATAAAGAAAACAGGCCAATTGCGATAATATAGGAGAAGAAAATGTATGCACGGATATTACCAAAAAAATCTAAAAAAATGGCATAAAACTTTAAATTCTTACATGAATTATATCAGCTATGAACTAGAGTCGCTTACTGGGCAGTCTTATGATGCCCTCATTCAAGAAATTTGGACAAACTATCAGGTGGAGATGTTAGAAAGATTCCCCTACATTGGCGGAGATGCTGCCAGCGGAACAAAGAACCTTATCGGAGCTTACATGTTTGTGAGCATGGGTGAAGTATTAAAAAAATATGGTGTTACGACAGAGCAGAGCGGTCACCTGATGATTCTGATTTATGAGCGTCAGTTTACAAAGATTCCGTCTTTTTTACGGAGCATGATGGGTAAAATCTTTACTAATCCCCGATTCCTTACAAAAATGTTCCTAAAAAAGGATAGGAAGAATGCATTAAACGCTGCGCAGAATCCCGGAAGTTTCGAGACACAGACACAGATTCCACCAGAAAAGGGGTATGATTTCAGTTATCACAACCTCGTTTGTCCGCTAGCGGATTTTGCAAAAAAATACGGATATGAAGAATACATGCCTTACCTCTGTAATCTGGATTATGTCATGTTCGGTATTCTGGGTGCCCCACTGTACAGAGAGCATACCTGCTTTGATGATGGTGATTATTGTGATTTCAAGTTGAAACTTTCTGCCAAACCGATGGACTATGATCCACCAGTGTTTACGCAGGGGAATGGTTATAAATAAAAAGCGTTAAATGAGGTAAGAAGTAGGGGAATGTCAGATGTTGTTAATAATAAGTATTCCAATATTAATAAAGTATCAGAACTGCAACCTCCAAAATCGACAGATGCAAAGGT
>OAUU01000576.1_pt1 | contig 23729 bp, 18 predicted proteins | sample 1501381 | NCBI WGS metagenome assembly OAUU01 (sample SAMEA2580057, study PRJEB22360) | human gut metagenome | reverse complement strand
TCTGTGCCATAGGTTGTTTCTCCTGTTCTCGTATTGATTATGATTATATATCAAAATCCTTGAGAATAGGCTGTCAACTTTTATGATACAACATCACTTGCAGTTTTAGTATTTAACATTTACATTTCAAAACGACGTGCAAAAAAGGCAGCGTCTAAATAAAAAGGAGGTATAAGATTATGCAACACGGAATTTATTACGCATATTGGGAGCATGAATGGGATGGAGATTATCATTATTACATAGACAAGGTTTCCAGGCTTGGGTTTGACATTTTGGAAATTGCTGCCGGGCCACTCCCGGAATATAGTGATGAAGAGTTAAAGGAATTAAAAAAGCATGCGGCAGATAAAAATATACGACTTACTGTTGGATATGGTCCGGTGCCGGAAAATAATATTTCAAGCAGTGATCCAGCGGTAAGAAAGCATGCACTTGAATTCTATACTGATTTGTTTAAAAGAATGGAAAAAATTGGAGCAACTCTTATTGGCGGAGCTTTATATTCATGCTGGCCTATTGATTATTCTAAACCGGTTGACAAAAAGGGCGATTGGGAGAGAGGAATAGAAGGAATGGCCAAACTTGGAAGGATAGCAGCAGAATGCGGAATTGAGGTGCTTGGCCTTGAAAGTTTAAATCGTTTTGAGAATCACGTTATTAATACATCAAAGGAATGCACTGCGTTTGTAAAAAGTGTTCGTGAATTAGAGTCTAAGGCATCTAATGTAAGTGTAATGTTAGATACGTTTCACATGAATATTGAAGAGGAAAGTATTGGTGCAGCAATACGTGAGGCAGGCAGTTTACTGGGACACTTCCATACAGGCGAGTGTAATCGTATGGTTCCGGGAAGAGGACGAACACCTTGGAGAGAGATTGGAGAGGCATTAAGAGACATTAATTATGATAAGACAGTTGTGATGGAGCCTTTTGTTATGCCGGGAGGAACTGTAGGACAGAATATTAAGGTATGGAGAGATATTGTACCTGACACAAGCGAAGAAGCATTGGATCGTGACGCAAAGAATGCACTAGAATTTGAACGATATATGCTTGGATGAAATTCGGAGGATAGCAATTGAAAAAATATGATGTTGTTGCTTTAGGCGAGCTACTAGTAGATTTTACTGATTATGGAATGAGTGGACAGGAAAATCCGGTTTTTGAAGCAAATCCGGGAGGAGCTCCGTGTAATGTACTTGCTTTATTAAGAAAATATAATAAATCCTGTACATTCATAGGCAAAATTGGTAATGATTTTTTTGGAAAAATGCTGACTGCTATATTGGATGAAACCGGAATTGATCACAAAGGATTAATTATAGATGATTACTATAATACAACACTAGCATTTGTGAAAAATTATGAAAATGGCGACCGAGAATTTTCATTTTATCGTCATCCGGGAGCGGATATGATGTTATCGTCAGATGAGGTTGCGTATGAACAGATAAAGCAGTCTAGGATCTTTCATTTTGGAACTCTTTCTATGACTGATGATAATGTAAAGGAGGCAACAAAACGAGCAATTGAGACCGCTAAAAATAACGGATTAATCATTTCTTTTGATCCAAATCTCAGATAATGAAATTGAGTTTATGACAGGTACATCTGATTTTGACAAAGGAGCAAATATTCTTATGGAGAGATATCCAAATATAAAACTCCTTAATATAACAGCCGGTGCTGATGGAAGCTATTCTTATTATAGAGAAATTAGGGCATATGTACCTTCATATTTGCTTGGTGGAACAATTGATACAACAGGTGCAGGCGATACATTTTGTGGAAGTGTGTTAAATTATCTATTGGATCATGATTTAGAGAATTTGAGTAAAGAAAATTTGATAGAGATGCTGCAAATTGCCAACGCTGCCGCATATCTGGTCACAACAAAGAAAGGCGCAATCCACTCAATGCCTGATCCAAAAGATGTGCAAAAAGTAGTAAATAATAATTATATAAGAGAAGATTAACAAAAGCCCTGCATATCACGAATATGCAGGGCTTTAATCTGCTGTCAGATTCTGACCACACGCTTTTCAAGGGTGAAGGGACGTTTCCAGATTATTCTTGTGGATGAGAATCTGGGCTTTTAATATAATGACACTCATATCATTTTTATACATTATACGGATAAGAAACATACTGACAGGAAATATACGCAAAATATACGGATAAGAAACATACGAAAAGGAAATATACGAAATGGGATATTTAATCAGTGAGACAACAAAAGCAGAGCGCGAGGCAATTGTAGCTGAGTCGCTTGGCAATATCGAGGCCACCTGCGATGGGTGCATGTCGGGGCTTGCCGAGATGTATCAGGACTATATTGATGGAAAGAAGGATCTTCGTGAGATAAATATGGAGTTCAATGCCAGGTATATGCACGATGAGGATATGCCGGGGCGAAGCGGCTGCGGATATAAGTAATGTGAAAAGGTTTGGGATAATTACCTAAGCTTAATGCTATCAGGGAGATACAGATGATTTCATGCAGGGATGTTAACAATTTACAAAGCCTTATTTGGAAAGAAGATATAAAAGATAAACATAGCAAAGGGAGTGAATTATAATGAAGCATGGAAAAGGAATTATTATTACAACAGTAATCATAGTTGTAATTTGTTTCGTAGCGGTTCCATTGGGAGTTAATTATGCATTTCGACAGGAGGCACCTGTAGATATATTAGCGGCTCGATGGGATGCAGCGGATACCCTTAACTATATTGCAACATCGTTAGCATTTATAGGAACATTTTTCTTAGGTTTGGTTGCATGGAAACAAAACAATGATTTGCAAAAAATCGAGACAAATACATTTATTGCAAATAACTCCTGTGAAGTCTTCTTGGATAGTATTAGACTAAAAAATCTTAATCAGATTGCGTGTAATCTTGATACTGAACATGAAGAATCTATTGTGGCAGAGGAAGGAATACAAGGGTGTAATTATGGTAGTCTTCAAATTGAAATGTCCTTCAAACGTAAGTCTGGATATTCTACGCAGGTTCGCGTCAATGATATGGTGATATTTGTTTGTGATGAGACAACTACAATTGATATATGGACAAAACGATATGATGATACATTTAACAAAATTGCAATTACAGAAGACCATAATCGGTTCAATGTTACAGTACTGCTAAAGCCTGAAACTAAAAAGAAAATAATTGATCACTTAAATGATAATTGTAAAATAATGATGGATATAAATATAGAACTTGTTTCTGCAAGCTATGTTTCTACAAAATTGAAATGCCGTGGTGAATTTATAAAATCAAATACAGACAATCTTGAAAATAATTTTGAATTGTCTGGTAAAGATTCAATGTGTTTCTGGGGTGGAAACATTATATATTCTGAAAAAGATGTGACTGTGCGAATGAAAAGTTAAATTTACTCAGTTCCAGATTTTGAAACAAAAAAGGAATTTTAGGAAAAAGTGATGGAAATAAAAAGAAGAGAGCCATATGATAAGAATCATGTGATGTATTACAAAGATTTGGAAGAGTTTTTTATACCAGAATTGGAAATTAGATATTGCAAAGGAGCAGAAATACCAACTGTATCAAGTATATATAATGACTACAGAGTATAGAGAAAGAAGATGTCAGTGCAACATCAGGTTCAAATTCCTTTAGCCGTACATTGTCAAAGTTATGGTATTTAGGTTCCATACTGTCCGCAGGCAAGAGAAAAACAGATGAAAATGGATGAGACGGTTGATATTATCCGCAAAAGATTTGGATTTTACAGTGTCCAGAGAGGGCTTATGTACCGTGACAGAATACTGTCAGCATGTGATGCAAAGTCTGATCATACGGTACATCCGCATGGGTACTTTGGATAGACAGGAGGGATTGAACTATTATGGAAAGCGGCAAGATATATGTAAATGTCATGGCTGAATTTACAAATGACGGAAGGCTTCTTCCAAGGAGCTTTATCTGGAAGTATGGCCATGTATATGAGATTCAGAAAGTAACAGATGTAAGAAGAGCGGCAAGCCTGAAAGCAGGCGGAGCCGGAATACGTTATACCTGTATTGTTGACGGAAAAGAGAGCCATCTTTTCTATGAGGACAACAATATGTGGTTTATGGAGGAGAGATAGTTTTTTTAATGGTGTTATACCAGTCGAAAAGATCAGCAAGAAGGTCACAGGATGAATGGTGCGGATTTCGGCACATCGGAACTCATTTATCCAGAGAATATAATCATCAATGGTTTTCATTTCCCTTATCCGTTGAATGCTAGACTGGCTCTGGATCGTGTTACTGAAAAATGGACCGCAAAATACCCGAATTCTATGAAACGCTGGTATGATAACTGGGATGCAATAACGCCGATTTTCAAGTTCTCACCGGGTGTCAGTAAGGTTATTTACATGGCCAATGCAATTGAAAGTCTGAATTCTACCTACCGTAAGCTCAACCGTCAGAGAAGCGTATTTCCAAGTGATACAGCACTCCTGAAAGCCCTGTATCTGGCAACTTTCGAAGCTACTAAAAAATGGACTATGAGCATTCGGAACTGGGGACAGGTCTACGGCGAACTCAGCATTATGTATGAGGGACGACTCTCAGAATAACAGAATCTGTATGCATGATGAGAAGGACGTTTTTGACGTCTGCTCTTGACATGCCCGAAATCATGTCGTATATATAGTAAGATCTGGAAGCTCCAATTCAGCGCTTCCAGCTCAATCATTATCATAGAAGATTATTATTTACAGACTTTTCTTCATAGTCTCTAAATTTTAGCTATGCACCTTGAAAATTCAATATCTGGCAGTTATTCAGTTGTCAGTGTTCAGCCTTTATGCAGCCTGCAGTCGTATTTTCATCATAGTAGGAAGTGCATCCATAAATGCATTCGCCAATTCATTGATTTTTTCGTCTGAAAGTTCAGTGTTATCTGAAAGCATTGTTCTGAACATTTGAAGCAGCATTTGAAAAGCCTGTATCCATGTGATATCAGACATTTCGTCAGAAAAGTATAAAAAGAGCTCCCCAAGTGACCGGTTATCATTGGGTTCCCTTTTCCATAGACAGCTTTCAAGGCTGAGGAAATATGAAACCTTGTAAAAAATCGTTTGATAAATTTAGAAATCTACTTATCATTTTGAGTCGCTTGTGTTATACTTTTATTCATAGCATAAGCCTCCGGTTTGTAATTGTTTTTTGGCAACTCAATTATACCAAAACCATTTGTTTCATGCTATTTTTATGCCAGTTATTATTAAATTTTCAAGGTGCAAAGGCACATTTTAATGTGCGAAGTTTGAGTCAATAATTTACAAAGGAAGGGAAAACTATCATGGAAAAGATCAAAAAGCGTATAGCTAACTTAAAGGTTGCAGGAAAATTAAAAGTATATCAAATGACAGTGCTTGTTATGACATTATTTTTAGTGTTGGTGGCACTGATCTCGACATTAGTGATCCGTTCAAATATAGAGAAGATCACGGAGGTCTGGTCTCCGGCATTGGAATATATGCAGGAGTTGGAAACAATGACTGCAAAATATAGAATCAAACAGTATCAGCATCTGGTAGAATCAGATGATGCTGCTATGACCTCCTGCGAAGAGGAAATCCAGAAGCTGGAGAGTCAGATCCAGGAGACCGATGCGAACCTGGAGGCAATCATGTCTGCAGACAGTGATGCTCAAAAAGGACAGGACGATTACGATGTAGCAAACGCTGCATGGGAAGAATACAGAGCTGCTTCGGATGAAATCCTGAAGTTGAGCCGTGAGGGTAAACAGCAGGAAGCATCGAAACTGATGACCGGAGAGGTGTATGAAGAATATAAAGCTTTTGCTGAGAAATTAACTATATTATGTGACAAGTTCCAGGTAGAATTAGACCGGGCAAAGACCATGGCTAATGTATGCATTGTAATCATATTTATTGTGATCGTGGCAGCGGGTCTTGCAATTGCTGTAGTGACGACACTGATTGGAAGGATCATTACCAATTCCATTACCGAGCCGGTAGAACAGATAGATGCAGCAGTTGCCAGCCTGCGTAAGGGCGAACTGTCTAATGTAGAAATGCTTACCTATGAGTCTGAGGATGAGCTTGGCGATACCATCAGGAATCTGAAAGAAGCCATGGGTATTCTGGCAGATTATGTTAGCGAGATCTCTAGGGAGGTAAAGGCAATAGCGCAGGGTGACCTGACCAGAAATGGTGATGATATTACAGATTTCCTAGGCGATTTCTCGGAATTGAAGACATCACTGCTGTATATTCTGAAACGGTTTAACAGTACCCTGACCGAGATCAGCAATCTGGCAGAACAGGTATCATCGAATTCATCCGAGGTGGAAAATGCATCAAAATCCCTGGCGGACGGTGCAACAGAGCAGGCAGGAGTCATCGAGGAATTGAATGCCACCATTGACACTGTTGTGGATCTGGCGGCAGATACAGCGAAGGTAACACAGAACGCATCGGCACGTGTAAAAGCCTCTGCAAATAAAGCGAACGAAGAAAAAGAAAAAATGAACGATCTGCTCAAGGAAATGGAGCACATTACAGAAATCTCCAAGGAGATCGGTAATATTATCACAGATATCGAGGATATTGCATCCCAGACCAACCTGTTATCCCTGAATGCTTCCATTGAAGCTGCCAGAGCAGGAGAAGCAGGAAGAGGATTTGCAGTAGTGGCAGATCAGATCGGCAAGCTGGCAGCAGACAGTGCAAAATCTGCTGTAAATACAAGAGATCTGATAGATAAGACCTTAGTGGAAATCGAAAAGGGCAATACGATTACAAGAACAACAGCAGACGCATTCAATCAGATCATTGCAGATATGGAGTCCTTTGCAGAGCTTGCAGAGAACACCATGGAGAAAGCCAACTCCCAGGCAGAGTCCTTGGAGCAGATCGGCCAGGGAATTGAACAGCTGTCCGGCGTAGTACAGGGCAATGCTGCATCCTCCGAAGAGAATACTGCGATCAGTATTAATCTGGCAGAGGGAGCAGCCAAGATGCGTGACCGTGTGAATATCTTTAAGCTATTCTAGAAAATGGCAGGAATAGAGTGAAGTTGTCGGAAGGAAAGTTTTTGTTGTGATTAATGATATATTTAGAGTGTTTGGAGAGCAGACAGCAGAAATCTTATTTGAGATCATTCAAGGTTGTATGGATGATTACCTGTATATATTTGATCTGCAGAATAATACCTTTGAGATTTCACAGTCAGCTGTGGAACGGTTTAATATGTCGAAAAATGTTCTGACAGATGCTGCAAATGAAGTTATGAATGTAGTATATGAGGAAGACCGCAGGATGCTTGCAAAGCATCTTGCGGATATATGCGAAGGAAGAGAAAATGTACATAATCTTCATTACAGGTGGCTTGATAAAGAAGGTATGCCGGTCTGGATTAACAGCCGTGGTATCGTGCTCATTGATCAGCAGGGAAAGGCAGAGTATCTGGTCGGGTGTCTGAATGAGACCGGCAACAGGAGAAGAGCCGATAATGTCACAGGACTGCTTGGCGGTCCGGAATTCCTTGCTTACCTGCGTGCACAAAAAGAACCCATTACCAAGGGATTTTTTATGCATGTAGGAATTGATGATTTCGGAGCAATCAATAGCTCCAGGGGAGCTGATTATGGTAATTATATCCTGAAAAGCGTAGCCGGCTGTATGAAGGAATGCCTTTCAGACAAGCAGAGAATTTACCATCTGGTAGCGGATCAGTATGTGATCGTGGATCTGGAAGCTTCCTCCGCAGAAGACGCTGTGGCACTGAAAGAAAAGATTACAGATAAACTTCATAATTTCATAGTAGCCGAAAATTATGAAGCTATATTTTCTATTTCTATTGGTGTTATAGATGCAGCAACATTTTGTGAGGGAACCGAAGAATGCCGCAAAAAGTTTGAATTTGCCTTGAAACAGGCAAAAAGCATGGGTAAAAATGGATTCTATATTTTTGACCAGGATGACTATGAGGTCTTTTTACGAAAAGGAAGAATCATAGCAACACTTCGTAATGCTATTGTGAACCATTATGATGGCTTTGAAGTATACTACCAGCCGATCGTGGACTGTCAGTCCGAACAGATCATTGGAGCAGAGGCACTGATGCGTTTTTCCATGATAACGGAAGAAGGGCGGGAGTTTGTTTCACCGATGGAGTTTATCCCATTATTGGAAGAGACCGGATTGATCATTCCCGCTGGAAGATATATTTTGAACGAAGCTGCAGCAATGTGCTGTGAAATGCAGAAATATATTCCTGACTTCCGGATGAATGTAAATGTATCCTATGTTCAGATCCTGCAAGGCAATGTGGAGCGGGATATTCTGGATGCAATTCAAAAATATTCATTACAGCCGGAATGCTTATGTGTTGAAATGACAGAAAGCGGATTTATGGATATGACACCTTCGTTCTGTAAATTTCGTAAAACTCTGGACAAGAACGGGATTCCCTTTGTAATCGATGATTTTGGAACAGGATATTCGAATCTTCATTGTATCCGTGATATGAATCCAAGTTACGTGAAAATGGATAGGGATTTTACTGCCAAGGCGATGAACAGTGCCAGGGATTATGAATTATATAAAAATATCATCTCCATGGTACATAGTATTAAAGTCAGGATATGCGCAGAAGGCATCGAGGAAAAAGAATGGCTTCTGAAAATGAAAGAAATGAAGGTTGATTATCTGCAGGGATATTATTTTGGAAGACCATGTGGAAAGAAACAGTTTCTGCAGCAATATGCCAGTGGCATCAACGTTAAATAAAGAGAGTAAGGCAGACTCAGCTATGTGGGGCTGCCTTATTTTATGGTCTTATCAGAAGGATGGATCCATAACGGCTTCTTTCAGTTTTTCCAAGTCATTGGCATCAGGGTGAGACAATGCACAGTCAAAATTCTGGATCAATACATCAAGATTTGCCGGATGATCAGGAGCTTCCTTCATTTTCAAGTAGCGTTCCCGGACAGACTGCGGCATTCTGCCCTGACACATATACTCTCCGACGATAACATTGCTTGCGTCAATGAACTGCTTAACCTGACTCAGGATTTTCCGAAAATAGATATCACTGCCACCAAAGCCTGCAGTTCCAAACAGAAAAATCTGTTTATTCTTTAACTGCGATAATAGCTGTAATGTCTTGGTATCTGCATTACCCTTGTCTGTCCAAAATCCGATATAGAGCAGTTCGGAAGAAGGGATCACTGTGTCGGACACACCGAAATACTCACATTCATCCTGAGGTAATGCCTCGTGGATTGCATCAGCCAGCACCTTGGTATTACCTGTTAAGCTGCTATAAACGATGGAATATTTTTTATTCTTCATATCATGTTGTCTCCTTTCATAGAATCATGAAATTATCATATCGCATTCCTATTTTAGTTCGGAAAGCATGATTTGTCGAATGAATTTTCCATAAACATTTTACAGAAGCGAAATATACGATCCAAAAGTATAAGAGAATTTTATTTTATGTGGTGATATGTGTGCTGCTTGCGGCATTCCTTTTGGGACAATATATTTACCCAAGTGAAAGGGAACCGGTCACGGAGGAAAGCATTACTTATACCGGAACCTTTTACCGGATGCTGGGAGAATCGAAGCTGCGCCAGCTGTTTGTTTCCAATGCTTCTATTCTGTCGAATATGTGCTTCTTCGTTGTGATGCTCTGCCCGGTTCCGATCATGTTCTATATTGATAGTGTGCAGCAGGGAAGGTAGAAAAATCAATGCTTTACTTGACTTATCTTAACTCAAAATAATATAGGTTTCCAACGGGGACTTGAGCTCCTAAGCACTAGTTGAGGGTTCAATTCCCCCTGGGAACGTGCATTTTTTGCAGCAATGATCGTGAAAATTCATTGTTGCATTTTTTATTTTATGGTATTTCCTGAATGATACCGAACGGCTGAAGCAGCTTCTAAAGCTCACAAAAGAAACGGACAGCTTCTATCTTCAGAAGCGTAATATTTCTGAAGATTATGATCCGTTGGGGGCGTATGCCTTTGAAAACTGGAAACAGTATTTCAACGATGAAATTCGTGGAAGATATGAAACTCTTCATGAAGATCTGCTCTACACATCCAATCGGCAGAGCTTTGAAAAAGCAATTCAGGCATTTGAATTTATCAGTCACCTGTTTGCTTCCATAGGTGAATAGGTTATTAAAAATCTACAATAAAAAGCCAGATACTGAAAAGCAGTGTCTGGCTTTTTCCTTGGTTCTCCTATCGGAGACAGCCACCTGCGTGATCAAATGCAGAAGGTTATTGATGAACAGGGACTGCCTGATGTGGTATTTCATGTTTTATTCTGCTTTGGATATACTAATATTGGAATAGAAAAGTGCGAAAGGTTGCAAAAATCTATTTCAAAGTCCATCCATCAGGTCTTGCCTATGTTATCTGAATGCGCCTCAAAAAACAGTTTTTACATCTGTATTGTAACTCCAACAAGAAAGGATTCCTCACCGGGAACAAGATCGAGATCACCGCCATGGCCTTCAATGATTTTTCGGACAGAGGAAAGCCCGATTCCGTGATCAGCGGATGAGCCCTTTCGGGAGAGGAATGTTTTTCCCTCCTGAAAGACCAGCCCGTCGTAAGTGTTTTCAATCTTCAAAAAATACATTTTGCCTCTGGTTTCGCCGGCAACTAAAATGCGGCGCACTCCTTGCTTTTGGTGGCTGCACGCCTCAACGGCATTGTCCAAAAGATTGCCCAGCACCGTACACAGTTCCACATCGGTAAGCGGCATCTGATCGGGAAGATCGAGCCGCACCTGAAATTCTGTCCCTTGTATCTGCGCCATGCCGTAGTAGTATTCAATCAGCGCATTTACGATGGGATTTTTACAGAACGCAACATAGGAGTGACCCGATGACGCCGCAACCTGTTCCTCTACCTGTAACAGGAAGGAGCAGATCTCCGTCTGCCCACGTTCAGAGGCCATGCGGTCTATGGTGTGCAGATGGTGTTTGATGTCGTGAATCAGCCTTCTGTTTTCTGCCGCTGCTTCAGAAACCTGACGGCTGTATTCGGTCTGCATAGAAAGCTGCCGGACGACCTGCTTGCGTTCTTCCTGAAAAATCAGGCTGTTTCCATACCCCTCTACCACATCGCGCCAGAGGGAATAACCGATGGCGGCTGCTATGAAAAAGCTGCCCCATTCCACAAACCAACCGCCGATAACCGGCTCATAAATCGGCAGAAGGCGATCCCATATAAAGGCGCAGGTTGCGGCTGCCGCAGCATAGAAGATCGGCCTGCTCCGTTTTTCTCCTCTGTGAATGGCAAGCACAGCGATGATAAATAGATAGAGTGCAGATGCCGCCTTATACCAAAAGACCGATGCGGAGAAGAAACGAATAGCTCCAAGGGAGAGATGGGAAGCCATCATGCCATACAAAAACGCATATACCAGGAAGGCAGCGCCCACTCCATTACTGATGGCCGCAGGCAGGAAGCCCGGCCTGCATATCCGGTTTTGCAGAACCACAATCAGCCAGGTAACCAGATAGATACAGAACAGTTCAATCGTGTACCAGGGGAATATGGAAACAGCAGCCAGCATATGAAGCACAGGATAGGATGACAGGCCGCACATGGCAAGGCAGATCAGTCCGAACAGGAATGTATTTTTCTGTTTCATCCGGCGGCTGAAATAAAAGGACAGCAGCGCACAGACAAAGGTAACCGTACAGCCAAAAAGGCAGAATGCAAACCGGATTCCTCTGGTTGTATTTACCGCCAGCATCGTTCCGAAAGCAGGCGGATAAACAATCCCTCCGTAAAAGTGGTCATAGTTGCTGACCGCTATGGTGAGTGTGACCGGTTTTCCGCCATGAAAAGTGACCATGCGGTTTTGAACCAATGGTGTCCCATGTGCCGGTTCCCCCATTTGCAGGATCAAGTCTTGATCCAGATAAAGGTTGTAAGCAGAAAACACTTCCGGGATTTCCAGTGCATACACTTCCTTCCGTTCCGGCAGAAAGAATGTCATCTGGTAAGTCCCACAGCCATAGGGAGAAGGGCTTGCAGGACTGGAAAAATTGGTCTGCTCTCCGATGGAAAGGTAGCGCATATAATGGCTTTCATCCCGTATTTCTTCCGGGGTCAAAAGCGCGTCAGGATAAAATGCCCAGCCGGATACCAGAAAGCGCACCGGTGACTTTTGAAGTTCTTCCTCAGAAAGCGCCAGAATCCCATTTGCCGCTTGGATTGTGTCCTGACCATATTTATTATTGAACTGATACAGGCCAAGAAAAAACAGGGATGAGCACAGGCAGACCATACATAAGGCAGCATATTTTTTTACCACAGAAGATACCATCTTATTTTCGCCTCCTCCTTAGGAAAAATTCACCGGCAGACAGAAGAACCAGACAGACCGGAATGAAAAAGAATATGGGCGACCAGCTGTGCTCTGTGTCGGCAGCATGTGCCAGGGAAGCGGTATCTTCCTTTCCCACAATGGTGTAAGTCCCTGTATGGCTGATCTGAAAGGAAGCGGCTTTCGCCGTATCGTCGTAACCGGTCATGGGGATTTCTACGCCGCTTTCATCACAAAGGAACAATGTGCCGGCTGCCGGGTCATTTGGATAGGGCAGCATGACAGAAACATCCGGCAGGGAGTTGAGCACAGTTCCATTGATGGAAAACGAAAAAGAAAAACCGCCATCCGTATCCTTTTGGATGATGACTTCAATCTGATCTTCGTTTTGGATACCTTCCGGCAAGGCGTCTTTGGGTATGCTGATGGTGATTCCCTGTTTGGAAAAGACGGCTCTTTGCTCCCCTGTTTGCAGCATCATCAAAAAGCGCGTGCCGGAAATCCGGTCAGTGGTTTCATCGAAGAACTCTGAAAACGCAGAGTTTTGGGAATCTGCGCCTTCCTGGGGAACGGTCATAGCGCTTTGCACGGAATCTTTCCTGTTTTCTGAAAGCTTCCGGGCAGGATCGGTAAGCTCTGAAGCACCGACAATCGTCTGCTCTTCAGGGGGTTGCTGTAAAGCGGTATCTTCCTCTGTATCACCGTTTGCCTGTTCCGATGGGAAATCGTCTTTATCGATATCTATGGAATCATCCTTTCCAACCCGGGATGGCGCGGAAGGCTTGTGATCCGTAGGATTATTTTCTCCGCTGCCCTGTGGTGCTTTTTCAGAATCATCGGAATCCGTTCCACCGCCATTTGTTGCAGGTGGTTTTGAAGGCTTTGTGGAGGGCCTGTCTGCGAAACCGTCATCCTGATCGTCGGTATCTTCAGGAGGCGGCTGAATGATGGTATCGGGTGGATTTCCGCCTGCATCCCCTCCATCCCGGTCGCCTTCATGATACCCTTCAAGGACAATTTCATCTGCGTAGGTCAAGGACAGGATACCAGTCTGTCCACCGCCATAATCAACCTGAAGGCGGTAGCTGCTGCCCGGTGCCAGCAGACGGGTGGCAATCGAGAGCATTTCCCGCCCCACGTAAATGCCATTTTCCAGCTGGTTCCATGAACCGTTGTTTTCGGACAGCCATACACTGATCTTATCCAGTTCTCCCGGCGGTGTGACCCAAGGAAAATAAAGGTTTCCTCTGGCGGCCAGAAAACAGTTAATGTCTGGTCTATCCGGAGCCTGAACAGAAACAGGAATTGTAATTTCAGGGAAATCGACACGATCCGCAAATATGGTATTTTCCGGTGCAGTCAGCCTTCCTGCTGCATGGTACAGTCCCACAGTATTCAGATCAATACCGGAAAAATCCCATTCCACCACAGCGGTGTAGCTGGTTCCGTTTTCCGCATAGCATTCCAGATAATACGGGGAGGCGGCGAATAATTCTTCCAGCGCTTCAACTTCGCTGCCCTGCGGGAGCGCAAATGCATTTGTATAAGGATACCATTGCTCTATGGAAGTAATGACAGCAGGCGGCATTTCTTCCACCCGGACGAAAATCTGAAGCTCCTGCAAGACAGCTTCACCAAAGGAATACCCCTCCGGCAGTTCAATCCGGCCTGCTGCGGCATATTCTCCCGGAGTGGTCTGGTCAATGGCTGAAAAATCCCATGCGACAGAAAATGTTTCCTGTCGGATTTCTTCACCGGCTGTTACAGTGGCGCAGACGGTTTGATACTGAAGGGCCAGCTGATAAATTTCCTCCAGGTCATCATCAGACGGTGTGGTTCTAAGGGGCAGGGTAAAAGCCGGCAGGGAGAGCAGTTCGCCTTCATTTTGTATTTCCGTGACAAGGACGAGGGGTATTTCTTCCGATGCTTCCGGTGTTTCCGGGGTTCCGCTATCCAGTGCCCCTGAAGCTTTGTTTTCTAAACCCGGCGGATTCTCCCTTCTTTCATCGGCGTTGGCTGGGGCTGCAGTTCCAGCGGCAAATGCGGGGATACTGCCGGTCAAGCAGAGGAGGCAGGCCAGACAGCCCCCCAGAATACGCCTGCGTATTTGTTTCATTCTCATACGATACCCCCCATTCCAGAGAAAACATATTGACGGTAGGTTTCCCGCAGCTGTTTTCCATTGCGGAGGGCAATCGGAAGATTCTCCCCGTTTATCAAACGGAAGGTCTGACTGTCAACCTGGCTGATATAATCCATGTTGATTAGAACGCCCCGGTAGCAGGGCAAAAAACGCTTGTCCTTCTGCAATGCGGCAGTGACCTCCTGAAAACCTCCGCTTACCGGTATCACGCGTTCCGCCGTATGAATCCGTGTCATACGGTTTTGATAATCTATGTACAGAATCTTCTCTGTGGGAAGTTCCAGCTTTTGACGGTCAGCCATAACCGAAAGTGTCATCACTTCATAGGGCGGTTTTAGCTGGCACAGCTCCATCGCTTCTTCAAAATCTGCCTGATGGAGCGAAAGCGGCTTCAGCAGATAATAGCTGGCGGACAGGCTGTACCCCATCCGGGCATAATCTTCTGTAATGGTCAGAAAAACGATCTTACAGAGCCTGTTTTTCTGGCGCAGCCTTCTGGAGGCCTCTATTCCATCCATGTTCTCCATATAGATGTCCATAAAGACAAGCTGAAAATCGACCTGGGCGGCAGCTTTCAGAAAATTCTCTCCGTCCTCAAATTCTGTCAGCGTATAGTCCAGCTGATGCTTTTTCATATAATTTTCCAGGCAGACAGACAGTTCTTCTCTGTCCTCTGCTCTATCATCCACAATCGCAATCTGCATCGTGCCATCTCCTTTGCACAATAATCCAATATTAGTATAACATAAAACCGCAGGGAAAACCTGCGTCTTAAACAGGAAACCTGCGTCTTAAACAAAGTCGGTTGCATTTCTCTTGACAAGATGCTACTCTAATTACACTACCAGACTTTCCGATGAGAAGGTCTGGTTTTTTTATTTTTCTTTTCATTTTTCTTTTCAGGAAAGGAGGCTCAGCATGAAAATCGCACTTTGTACGGAGCTGAGAAATATGGAATGGTTTGAAAGCAGGCTGCGCTCCCTTTTTGATGGGGATGGGCAGCTTGCGATTGACGAATTGTGGAATGAGAACCAGCTTGCTCAGGCACTGCGGCGGAGCCGCTACCATGCGGTTGTCATCGCCATGACCGGGGCAAGGGGATTGGAGGCTGCCATTCAGGCGAAGTGGCTGGCACCGGAAGTACCGCTTATCTGGTGGAGTGATGATGAAAACTTCGCCCTGATCGCGTATCACCTGCGTATCTCTGCGTTCCTTTCGACAGACTGCTCCGATCAGGAGCTATATGAGGCGATAAAACCCATCACAAAATGGAGGTGCGAACATGCGAATTGCGCTGTGCAGTTATAGCCAGAAAGAAAAAGAAACCGCTTTGCTGATGAAGCTGGGCAAAGTAGACCGCTTTGATAACGGCGTGTTTTGTACCTATGCCATGCAGCGGGATGGGTCTTATGATGCTGTGGTGGTCATGGAGGACGGAGCCAGGGGGATGAATTTCTGCATGAGCATACGAGGCTACAGCAGGGATGTCCCGCTCCTTTGGATCAGCGACCAGGCAGAGTTTGAACCCCAAAGCCGCAGGATGCAGACGGACACCTTTTTGGTGAAGCCTGTGACGGAATATCAGCTGCGGGAGGCAGTATCCCGGCTGCTTCAGGGAAAAAGGGGAAGTAATGAATCAGGTGAGGAGGAAACGTATGAATAAAAAATATTACCGGAGAGAACAAAACCGTCACGCTATATAGAAAATAATGACAACAGGAGGAAATGGATATGAGGTATAAAAAGAAGAAATGGCAGATCGTATCTGCAGCATTGGCGGCAATGATAGCGATGCAGTTATGCATACCGTCTGCAACGTTTGCTGCAGTCCCTACAAAAAAGTTGAAAGTGATCACGGGATTTACGGAATTACCGGAGGAGGTCGCGCATATTCAGATCCCTGCGGATGCCGGAGAAAACTTTGAGGATTATCTGAATTTCCCGGAGACGATCGAGGCTTCGGTGGTGGAATATAAGAACGTGGATCATCAGAAAAATAATGCGGATCGCGATAAGGGCGCGGAAGATGAGAAAGCGGCAGCAGACGACCGTGATAAGAAAGAAGACTCGGAAATTGCTGCCGGCAGTAATGCAAAGAAAGAAAATCTGAATGAGGAGGAAACTCCGGAAACAGAAAATTCGGAAAACGTGCCGGATAGCAATGATGAGGAGGAAACTCCGGAAACAGAAAATTCAGAAAACATGCCGGATAGCAATGATGAGGAGGAAACTCCGGAAACAGAAAATTCAGAAAATGTGCCGGATAGTAATGATGAGGAGGAAGCAGATAAACAGGAAGTTCAGGAGAAAGACCAGGAGAAAGACCAGGAGAAAGACCAGCAGGGTACGTTTCTGATCGCTACCGACAGCAATGCCGGGGATTTTCTTGAGGATGATGAGTTTGAAGATGAGGAAATCTCAGAAGATATCCCGGTGCTGACGGATATCAGCGTTACTTGGGAGCTGGATGAGAACCGGGAAGATGAAAGTGGTTTCTATTATTATCTTCCGGTTCTTCCGAGAGAGTATATTTTGGCAGAGGGCGTGGAGCTTCCGGAGATCGAGGTCAGCATGGACGGCGGAATCGCTTTGCTGGCATCAACAGGTACTTATGATATTGCGAATGGCGGTATCAACATCAACAGCAGCACATTGGAACAGTATAATGATGCGACTATCACGGGAAACAGTACGACCAATGTTATTCTGGTTAATGGTGTGGAGGCTACAATCACGATTTCGAATCTGGATATCCAGATTCCGATCGATAATAACGCTGAGACAGCAAATAACTGGATACCGGCGATCCGACTGGTAAATAATGCAAAACTGAATCTGATTCTGGAGGGAAAAAATACACTCAAGGGCGGTGATATGTGTGCGGCTATTGATGTGCCGGAAGGCTGTACCCTGACGATCCGCGGAGAGGGAAGCTTAAAAGCAACCGGTGGAGTAGGTGCCGGAATTGGTGCGTCGAGCATGAGAAAGGGTTCCTTGGGGAGGATTGAGATCAACGGAGGCAATATCGAAGCTTATGGCAGCGGGATGGCAGCAGGTATTGGCGGCGGTTTAGAGGGCGGCATCGGTACCATTGTCATCAACGGCGGAACTGTGTATGCCAAGGGCGGATATGGAAACTACCCCAAGGATATTAATCATGTATACGGTGGAGCAGGAATTGGCGGTGGACCGTTCGGCTGCGTGGATAAGATTGAGATCAACGGTGGCAATGTGACAGCCTGTGGAGGATATGTTACGAACGCAGGAAGACGCCCCGGAGCCGCAATCGGCACTGGCGGCGGTGGAGCAAAACTGGTAGAAGGTGGATACAAGTATGGTGAGATTGTGATCAAGGGCGGAACGGTTTCAGCCATTGCATATAATAATGAAGTATATGCGATCGGTGTCGCAGAGAAGCCCAGTGTAGATGGTACCTTGGTGGGCTCCATTTCCATCCGTGATCAGGCAGTAGTCAACTTAAATGGTGGTGATTATTTCCCGAAAAGTGAAAATTCCGGACTGAAAAACTATGCCATTCAGGGCACGATTGCGGATGTACGATTCATCGAAAGCACTTATCCGGTGACAATCAGCGTGGGAGAGATTACCTGGAATGCAGGGACGATGAAGGTGAGCGATTATCAAGGTACACTTAAGGCATCCAATTATCTGAAGCCATTAACGACAGGGACACAGGTAACGGTAACGGTGACGGTTGGAGACTATGTTTATCAGATGGAAGCTGACGTTGCTGATGTTGATGATAAGAATGCAACGATCACTTTGAAGGCCGCAACTCCTCTTTATGAGACAAGATTAAAATTTGTTTCCACGGCGATCACGAGCGATCAGATATTACAGGCAACCGATATCACGATCAAGCAGGATGGTGAACCGTTGATCAATAAAGAAGGTCAAAGTGCAGCTATGGTCATTCCTTCCAAGCAGATTTCGTATGATGAAGTGAACACGGGACATCTGACGGTATATCTGCCGGAAAATAAGAATAAAACAGAGATTTCGGTGACGGTACCGGGCTTAAATGACGGCAATCCGATCACAAAATCAGGTGAGACGATTTCGATAGGAACACTAAATGAAATTACGATGTTTCAGCGTGATACCTCTTGTAGTCATGAGCACTATAATGCAGATGGATTTTGTGAAGCATGTGGTGCATATCAGGAGCCCAAAAATTGGAAGGGATATTATGAGATTTATAATGCCGGTCAGCTTTTCTGGTTTGCAAAGCAGTTTAATGATGGTAAAATCCCTAATACGAGCAATCTGAAGCTGATGAAGGATATTAAGATCCCGGACGGATATGCCTGGACAAGCATTGGAGCCATAGCTGATGGTAAGTCTTTCAGGGGGACTATTGAGGGAAATTACCATGTAATTTCCGGACTGCGACCTGCTAATGACGGTACAAGTTCTAAGTACGGACTGGTGGCATGGATTAGACATGGGAGTGTACAAAATATAGGGCTGGTGTTGGAAGGTAATTGGACTTGCGGGTTGTGTCGTAACGCTTATGCTATCAACATTCAGAATTGTTTTGTAGTAGGAACAGATTTTTCAGATAGTTGTTCAGAGGGAACGGTGACTAATTGCTTGGCTGTATCAGGAAAACTGGAAGGAAATAAGTACCCGAATGATTATAGGGCTACTTTTACGAACTGTTATGAGACAAAAAAGAGTGATTATAGTTCTCCGGGTATTACTACTCTAGATAACGAAGAAAAACTGAAAAAACTGAAATCCGGAGAAATTGCCTATAACTTAAACGGTAATCAATCAGATGGTACGTGGGGACAGGTGATCGGAACGGAGGATTACCCACATTTCCGCAAGTACAGTAAGACGGTATATTATGATCCGGCTACTCAGACATATTCTAATAATAACGCGGCAAGTATCACTTCCGCAGCTGTCACGGATATTAAGACGATTTCTGACAAAAAAGCGACTGCTACACTTAAGGCAACAGGAACTCCCGGAGCAGAGGTTAAGTTTTTCTTAACCTCCGGCGAGGATGAGCAGACAGGGACATTAGATGAAATGTTCTCGAAAGGAAGGCCACTTACGGAAAGTTCTTCCGGAAACTATGAGTGTATTATTACGGATTTAGCTCCGGACACAGAATATCATGTCAGACTGATGATTCAAAAGGAGGGTAAGTTATCTCTTGATGTAACCTATGTAAATTTCCGGACAGAAAAAGTGCGGCAGGAGGCACCTACTGCTGCTGATGTTTCTATCAATTACGAACAGGAGACTTTAGAGAATAAAGCTTCCTGCGATCTGGAGTATGCTGCTTCTAAGGATGCACAGTCATGGACAACGATAAGACAGGGTGGTAAGGTTCGTCTGATAGGGCTGCTGAATAACATTCGTGAAAATGGTGGGTCTGTACCAGTCTATATTCGCAAGAAAGCATCTTCGTCCATGTCAGCCAGTGAAGCGGTTTTGGTGGCGGATTTGCAAACACAGGCGATTCCGGAAGAATCGAACAAGCCGAATATTGATTATCGGAAGGAAGAAATCACAATTTCCTCATCTTTACAGTATGTGATTGTAAACGGAACCAATACCTCTCCAAACTGGACATCTGCAAAAATGGGCAGTGAATCAGGAATTTCGATTACAGACATCATTTCTTCCGATCATGAGAGCACGGTTTATTATCGATATGCTGCAAGCAACAAGGATAAGAAATTTGCCGGAAAACCTAAAAGTATCACGATTCTTAAAAGAACGGCAGCACCGGCTGCAATAACTGAGAATGAGGTGAAAATAACCGGTACGACGATTACCATAAACAGAACGAATCCGGAAAATGACATTGAGTATGGATACCGTGATGCAGATTCAGACGGAGCATTTACATGGATTGACGGTACGAAAATTCAGGGATTATATCCGGCACATGGATATCAGGTAACCGGCAGAATAAAGGCGAAAGAGAATGCATTTGCTTCTGAGAGAACGGAACCGCTTAATGTGTCTACCAAGGATACACTGAGAATTGTAGGAAACGGAACACAAAAGTGGGATGCGAAGGGGACTTATGGGGTTTCACTTGCTCAGATTCCGGTTTCCCTGGCTTCTGGTTATGGTGTGTATAATGGTGCAAATCAACCGGTAGCCGGAACCTGGAGCTGGGAACCGGAAAATAGTAGTCCAGCATCTGGTATTTATCCGAATGTAAAAGATAACAAGGCTTATACCGTGAAATTTACACCGACAGATGCAAGTGCTTCATACGATAGGACATTAACAGATTCCGTGGTACCGGAAATTTCTAAGTACCCACTGCAATTATCAGTTGCGGTAGAAGATAAGACCTATGATGGCACGACAAACGCGGACATCTCCAGCGTGACCTTCGAGGGTAGCGTAACCTTGCAGAAGGACAAGGACTACACCGTGACCGCCAGCTTTGACGATGCCAGTGTGGGCAACGGCAAGAACGTCACTGCCACAGTGACCCTGATGGGGCAGGCCGCGAAGAACTACGCCCTGAAGCAGAGCAGTATCACCACGACGGGCAACATCACCAAGGCCGCTGCGCCTGACTTCACCAAGGAGACTGCGCTTACCATTGTAAATGACTGCGAAAAGACCTACACTGTGACGCTCCCCGCCCTGCCCACGCTGGAAACTCCAAAGGAGTACGGCACAGTGACCTACGGCGCACCAACGGTCAACTTGTCCAGCACCTATTACGCCGACGGTGCGAAGGTGGAAGATGGCAAGCTGATCCTGCCGATTCAGAAAAATGACGTGAAAACCACCGGCTCTGTGGGCACAGTGACCGTGGTAATCAAGAGCACGAACTATGAGGACATCACGCTGACCGTCAATGTCAATGCGACCAACAAGCTTGTCCCCACTGTTACGGCACCTACGGCAAACGCCCTGACCTACAATGGTGCAGAACAGGCGCTGGTTACAGCGGGTAAGACCACTGGCGGCACAATGCTCTACCGGCTTGGCGATTCCAAATGGAGTGAGCAGCTCCCCACAGCGAAAAATGCCGGGGAATACACCGTTTGGTACAAGGTGCAGGGAAATGCAGAGTACGCAGATGTGGCAGAACAAAGCTTGCCTGTGACCGTAGCGAAGAAAGCTGTCACCGTTACGGCGCTTGATCAGAGCGCCTACACCGGCAGCACCGCGCCCGACCTGAGCAGCCCGAAAGCAGATAAGGATTACAAGGTGGAAGGTCTGGTTGGTGCAGACACCCTGAGCGGCACGGTAACATTGACTTACGCGCAGACGCCGGATATGAGCAAAACCGGACAAACCAAAATCAACATTACTGGTACGCTGTCAAATGACAATTATGCGATCACTTATGTTCCTGGAACGTTGACGGTTTCCAACCAGCCTTCCGGCGGCGATTCCTCCTCTGGTGGTCCGGATGGCGGTGGAGGTTCCTCCTCCGGCGGTTCTAACGGTTCCGGCAACAATGATAACACCAACCAGCCGGAGGACAAGCCTCAAGCCCCTGTCACCGGTGAAACCAAACCCATACAGCCGGATAAAAACGGCAATGCGGCAGTGGATAACAGCTCTGTCCAGTCTGCCATCGACAAGGCCAAACAGGATGCGAAAAAGAACGGCACCACAGAGAAAGGGATTGCCGTTACCGTTCCCATCACCTCGGCGGCAGGTCAGACCTCTTTTAACGTGACCATCAAGGCGCAGACACTGGATCTGCTGGTTAAAGAAAACGTCCGGCAGTTTACCGTAGCAACAGACCATCTGGTTTCGGTTAATATCGGGCTGGATACTCTGAAGCAGCTGGATGCCGCCTCCGCTGGAGGGGACATCATTCTCCGGGCAAATAAGGTGGATGCGCTGCGCTCCACCGAGGCCAAAGCCGCTATCGGCACAAGACCGGTCTATGACCTGTCGCTGGTGTACCTCTCCGGCGGCAAAGAGACGCCGATTACCAGCCTGAATGGACATACCATCTCGGTGCGTTTGCCCTACACAGCGGCAAAGGGTGAGCAGACAGGTAATCTCTATGCAGTCTATGTAGACGATGCGGGCAAGGTGGAGTGGATTACCAGATCCAGCTACGATGCCAGCCTGAAAGCGGTGGTTTTTGAAACCGGTCATTTCAGCGTTTACGGCGTGGGCTACAAGAACCCTGCCCCTGCCTTTACCGACATTCATAACCATTGGGCTGCGGACAATATCCTCTTTGCAGCCAGCAGGGGACTGCTCTCTGGCACAAGTGACACCACCTTTAGCCCGGGCACCGGCATGACCAGAGGAATGTTTGTGACAGCTCTGGGGCGGTTGGCGGGCATCAACCCGGACAGTTACCAGACCGGGAAATTCACCGATGTGAAAGCCGACGCCTACTATGCCCCCTATGTGAACTGGGCGGCGCAGAACGGCATTATGGAAGGCGCTACCGCCACTACCTTTGCGCCGGACACCAACATCAACCGGGAACAGATGGCGGTCATCATGGCAAATTACGCCAAAAAGCTGGGCTACGACCTTCCGAAAACCCTCCGGGCGGTGACTTTTGCGGACAACGCACAGATCAGCAGCTGGGCGAAGGATGCGGTCAAGGCCATGCAGCAGGTGGGCATCCTGGCTGGCAAGGCAAATAACTGCTTTGACCCCAAGGGAACTGCCACCCGCGCCGAAGTCGCCACCGTACTGCGGCGGTTTGTGAAGATCGTCATTGACCCGCAGACCGCAAACGGTTGGCAGCAGAACGACAGCGGCCAGTGGAGCTATTACAGAAACGGGGAACCAGTGAAGGGCTTGCTCTCCGACGACCAGAAGTGGTACTGGCTGGATAAGACGACCGGAATGATGTTTGCCGGCGGCTGGAAGCAGATTAACGGAAAGTGGTACTACTTCTACACAGACGGGACGATGGCGGTGAATACCACCATTGACGGATATACCATCGGCTCGGATGGTGCAAGAAAGTAACCTACAATAAAAAACGATTTGCCCGTATATCAGCGGACAAAGATAAACGCGGTCGGGGATCAAGAAACCCCACCGCGTTTGTTTTTTCTCTTGTTTTTCTCTGGTGTCCAGCATTTTATCAATCGGGGCAAGTGATTGAGCTGCCAAACGAGAAAACAATTTGTTGTCTTTTTTTAGACACTCTCCGTCACCTCACACAATATTATTTTACTAGGCGTTTGCAAAACGCCACAAGCCGCATAAATACGGCATTTTTTGTTGCCAAA
>OAUU01000559.1_pt1 | contig 24581 bp, 33 predicted proteins | sample 1501381 | NCBI WGS metagenome assembly OAUU01 (sample SAMEA2580057, study PRJEB22360) | human gut metagenome | reverse complement strand
ACGCTGGAACAGAAAGTAAAAGTGAAACGGAAAAACTGCTCCGTCAGGCAATGGACGATTACGAAAGCAAGAAATTCATTGCAAAGTCGGAAAATATTACAGTTGGAGAATTACTTGATATATGGGCAGAGGAAGAATTAAAGACCGGTACTCTCAGTAATGGGACAGTCCAGAATTACCTCGGTGCAATTACCAACATCAAGAAGCATCCAATTTCAGAGAGAAAGTTGAAAAATGTAACATCTGAGCATTTACAAGCCTTCTTCGATCTGCTTTCCTTTGGTGGCACTTATCCAGATGGTTCAGAAAGAAAAGGTTATAGCAAAGATTACATTCGTTCTTTCTCGGCAGTATTACAGCAGTCATTCCGGTTTGCAGTATCACCAAAGCAATATATCACTTTCAATCCGATGCAGTATATTAAGCTGAAATACCAGACGGATGAGGTTGACCTGTTTTCTGATGATGACATGGATGGCGATATACAGCCAATTCCACGAGAGGATTATGAAAGACTGATTGAATTTCTACAGGATTACAATCCACCGGCAATACTTCCAATCCAGATAGCTTATTATGCAGGACTTCGTATCGGTGAAGCCTGTGGTCTGGCATGGCAGGATGTAAATCTTGAAGAACAGTGCCTTACGATCAAACGCAGTATCCGATATGATGGTTCAAGGCACAAGAATATCATCGGACCAACCAAACGAAAAAAGGTAAGGATTGTTGATTTTGGAGATACACTGGCAGAGATTCTTCGCAATGCCCGAAAGGAACAGCTTAAAAACCGAATGCAGTACGGAGAACTTTACCACAAAAACTACTACAGAGAAGTAAAAGACAAAAACAGAGTTTACTATGAGTTCTATCATCTGGACGGAACAGAGAATGTTCCAGAAGATTATAAGGAAATATCCTTTGTCTGCTTAAGACCGGATGGAAGTTTGGAACTGCCAAGCACGTTAGGAATTGTTTGCAGGAAGATTGCTCAGAAACTGGATGGATTTGAAGGATTTCATTTTCACCAGTTGCGACACACCTACACAAGCAACCTTCTGGCAAATGGAGCAGCACCAAAGGATGTGCAGGAACTGTTAGGGCACTCAGATGTCAGTACCACCATGAATGTCTATGCACACTCTACAAGAAAAGCCAAGCGGGAATCCGCAAAGTTACTTGATAAAGTGGCAGGCAACGACTAAATAAAACTTTCCCTTATTTCCCTTACGATTATCTCATAAGGGCAAAAATAAGGGAAAATACATATCATTTCACTAATGAATGGACTGGAAAGCCTGTAAAATAGGGAAAGTTAGAAAGACATTTCGGCAAACTTGAATTTATATATCTCCTTTTAGGCGCACTAAAGATTTTTTCGTTTCAAATCCGTCTGGATACCTCATCTTTAATTTATCGATATTTGCTTGTAAAATATCTTCAAGAGATATATCTAATGCTGTTGCAGCTTCTGCCAAATACCAAGCTACATCTCCAAGTTCCTTTGCCAAATGTTCCTTGTCCAATTCATGTCCTTGAGCCATCCATTTTTTTACTATATCAATGGCTTCTCCTGATTCGCCACATAATCCCATTACACTATTTATTAATACATCTCTTTTACTTAGTTCAGGATTTAAAGTAGTCATTGCCAATTCCTGATATTCATTAATCTTCATTCTAATATCCTCCATAATGCACAAACTTCGATTCGTTTTATCCATTTTAACATAAAACTCAACCAAGTTAAAACTCCTATTCTCAATCATTCCTCTCCCCCTGACACCAAGTGCCACAGGAGTAAACATAACTGTTCAATGTTGTTGTTCTTTCTCCTGACATGAATTTTCTCAGTTCAGTATCATTCTTCTTCATTCTTTAAATAAAATAAGAGCAAGTACTGAAAGTTTTTCGTCACCTTAGTACTTGCTCTGTTTTAAATTATTATATTAAATTTTAATTAAATAATCGTGCTATTTTTTATTATCATCCTTATTTTTATCTTTATTCTTTTTTATTTTGTGTGCTAAAACTCCTCCAACTGCTGCCAATGTTCCACCGCCTACTAACGTATTTATTACATCATTACATGCAGAATTTAAAGTTCCAGCATCTATTGCCGCCTCTTCCGTCATTGCTGATGTTGTTGATTCAATTGTTACCGCTTGCGTTGTTGGTGCTATAGTTGTAGGTTCTATCGTTGCTGCCTGAGTTGTTGGTGCTGCAGTTGTATGTTCTATCGTTGCTACCTGAGTTGTTGGTGCTGCTGTTGCTGATTCTGTTGGTGCTGACTGTGTTGTTGGTGCTACAGTACTTGTCGAATGTGTTGCGTGATTTGAATGTGTACTATGGGAGCTATGTGAATCATGTGTTGAATGAGTTGCATGATTTGAATGTGTATTGCTATGGGTTGCGTGTGTTGAATGACTTCCATGCGCATTATTAGAAGTCCTATGGGTCGAATGTGTCCTATGTGTTGAATGCGTTCTATGTGCAGCATACACCTCATCACTAAAAAGCATCCCTAACACTAATATCATTCCACCCATTAACAATGCTTTATTTCTTGTTATACTTCCATCTTCATCCTCAAAAAAATCTTGAATAGATTTACTTATTTTAGGAAACTTTTTCTCTTCCATCCATATCACCTCATCTTATCCACGAATATAATATATCCATTTCCTGTTTGTCATTTCTATGTATTATTTCAAATAATAAATCCATAATTGCTGAGTAACTTTTACATCTAAAATCCTTTGGATTTTTAGAAAACAAATCCTTATCGCTGGCATAATTAACAACAGGACAAGTTCCACAGTATGGCTGATATACACAATTATTACATTTTGGAAGACTTTCTATTATAGAGGACTTACATAATGTTTTACATATATCGGAACCAATCATATCCATATATGAATCATTATATACATTTCCTAGCAAGAAAGAACTATCTCCCATTTCATATAACATTCTTCCTTCATCACAGGTAAATATATTGCCATCATAATAATAACTCATTTGTCCTAATGTAGCGCCACAAGGCGAACGTAATTCCATATAATTTTGAGAATAATTTTCAAGTATCTTACACAAAAAATATGCCGCATGCGTTTCAACAAAAAATGTACCATTTTTATTAAGTTCCATTATATACTGAAATGCTTCTTTATAAAAATTTATATATTCTTCTACTGTATATCCAACCTTCTTCCACGAATCATCAGCCATACCTAATGGAGTTAATGGTCTTAAAAAAATATGGTTTATTCCAATCTTTAAATACATATCTATTATCTCTTTAGGATTTTGAATACTTTTTTTAGAAGTTGTTTGAATAGCCCCAACATTTACACCTTTACTTTTTAAATATGCTATTTTATCAATAACATCATCAAAACTACCTATTTTTGATAATTTGTATGGTCTATTATAATTATGAATTTCTCTTGTTCCATCTAATGAAGTACATATACTAACATTATTATCTAACAAAAACTGTAATATATCATCATTCAGACACGTCAAATTTGTTACTATTGTGTATTCAATATGTTTATTTAAAATTTTATTTTTTTCCTTTGAATACTCAATCATACTTTTTATAACATTGAAGTTTAACAACGGCTCGCCACCTTGAAATTCAAATGTCAGGTTATCATTCTTGGAATTCATCGCAATATCAATTGCACGCTTTCCTATTTCCTCTGTCATTTTACCATCCAAATGTGAATTTCTACTATGTGCCTGACAATAAATACAGTCAAGATTGCACATATTGGTAACTGCAAATATATGTAAAGAAGTACCTCCCATACAATATGATTTCATACTTCTTATAAATCCAGAATATTTTTTTATATATTCTTCTATTGATATATTAACAATAAACCCTTTTTCAATCAAATCCTCATAATCTTCATCTTCTTTGTCGATTTTATTATTGCATAATTTATCATATGTTTCTGAATTTACATACTTATAAAATCCCATATCATTTGTAAGTAAATATTCATCCTCACTCTGTTTTTTAGCATTAAAATAACCTATCATTCATTATCACCTTTTATTGGATATACTCTTGGCTTGTAAAAATTTCTTGTAGCTGTAAAAATCCCACAACACATAGACTTCATTTTACATTTATCACATTCAACATAATACTCTGCCTTATATGATGAAATACTTTTCTTCGCTAATGACCAATATCCTCTCTCAATCATACAATAAGGAAAATTATATAAAGCAACATCAATCCCATTTATCATTAATAATTGAATTGCTTTCTTTGACTTTGAAAAAGCCTCCTCATACGATATAACCACTTTATCAGCATTAGCAGCACAATTACCTCGCATTTCAAGTCCTACAAAATGAACTACTCTTACTCTTTTAAATTTTGCAACAATGAGCTTGGCAATATCAAGTATATCATCCTCATTTAGCTTGCTAACTACAATTCTTATTTCTGTTTCAATATTAGCATTAATAATATTAGTCAACCCTCTAATTGTTTGCTCAAATCCACCTTTTGCCTGCGTTATATAATCATGTTTTGATGCTATACTTCCGTGAATAGGTATAGCTATTCTAAGATTTTTCATATTTTCCTTTTTAAACTTTTCAAAAAAACTATAATTTCCCAACGTCCTACCATTTGTTAAAAGCAATATATTGGTATTCGGCAGATGTTCTTTTACTGTTCTATATATTTCTATAAAATTATCTTCACCAATTAAAGTTGGTTCTCCTCCTGTTATTGTAAAATACCATAAATCTTCTGGCATATGTTTGATTACTGTTTCTAGCTGTTCTAATGATAATCCAGTATTATGACTTCGTTCACCATCACTTGCAGGGCACATTATGCAATTAGAATTACATTTTGGAGTTGTCGCAATACCTGCATCTCCTTCTATAACCGAATACCATCTGTAAATTATACCTGTTTCTGATATTTCTAAAACATCTCCATCACAGAATTCATCCATTATTTTTATTTCTTTAGGACTTAATTTTACTGTCTCTCCATCTGGATAAAATACAATTTTATTATTTATAAACTCTCCTACATTTTTTTGTTTATTTAGTAATTCCTTTGTGTAAATTTCTTTAGTAGAAAAAATAAATATTCTATACTTGCTTTTATATTCACTTATGTACCTAACCACAACTTATAGCCTCCTATTATCATAAATATTGCATAACCAATATTTATAAAAAAAGCAAATGGAATTTTCTTTACTATAATTAATTCATCTTTCCCATTCTTTGTTCTTGCCCATCTTTTAATACTATCTACTTCTTCATCTGTCAGTCTGGCTGCCATATCTTCTGATACTTTCATAGGCAGACCTTTTATGTTTGAGTTTAAAAATAACATTACTGATGATGCTGATAATATCATTCCTTTTTTTATATCTAAAGTCTTAATTGGTGTATAACTATACCTATCTGCCCATTCACGAAGAATAACTATAACCAAAACAATAATTACGTTTTTTAAATCAATTTTAAAGTTTATTGGAGATATAAGAGAAAGAACCATAAATAAAACCAATAACAATATCAATAGACTATTTCTTAATTGTCTGCTTACTTTTACAAGAACTTCTTTCATTATCAATACAAAAAACATATTTCCAAAAACAAATATTATGTAATTTTCAATATAAAACTTTCTCAATAAATAATATAACAGCTTTTGAATATCTGCTGAAGCCAAAAATACTAATAACCAATTCATAATAAAGAATTTTACATTTATATTTTTCAAAGAAAGCTTATTATATGTTTCTTTTTTGCGAATATATGCATATATACTATCTATAATCAAATATACATATACCGATGAGTATGAAAAAACTATTACTTGGAAAATCGCCATTCTATCCTGAACATATAATATATTAGGTGTCAATATAGCCTCAACTATAAATAACTTAGAATCACCACCAGCCCATATATGTAATAAATAAAATAATAATGAACAAATACATGCTATAACTAATTGTATTATCATTATATCTATATTTTTATAATCTAAAATTTTCAATATAACAGCTATTATTCCTATGACTAAAAGATTTTTATTAGGAATTATCCCATTTTTCTTATCACTGTAATAACTTATTAATGCAATATAACAAAATAATATTATAAGAACCACATTAATTACCATTGTCATATCAATCCTCTTTGATTATTTAAATCAATGACATAATTTTCAAATTCTTTCAGTGTAATTTCGACATCATAAATACAATTTGTAAATACGCATCTTAAAAAATTTTCTTCAATATTAACAACAATATTAGATATTCCAGCAAATTCTTTAACTGCCATTTTAACAAGACCATAATTATATATTTCTTTACTAAGTTTTAACTCATTCATTATCAAACCAATCCCTCATTGAACTGTTATCATCGACATTCAAATTAATATCTGTTTGTATTTCATCATCATATATAACTGAAGATGCCATTGACCTTGCAAAAAGAAGTTCTCTAATATTTTTCGTTTGTTCAAATACTATCTCTCTATTAGCAAATTCAATAAGTTCATTCTTAAATTCACCTTCTATGGATGTATCCGCCTTCCCATCTTTCTTTTGTATACTAATAACAAACTCATCCTTATTAGAATCCAAGTGAATATAATATTCATCTGTAAATTTATAACAGGTCTTTAATAAGACTTTTTTATCATAAATATCTTTCTTAATTGAGAAAAACATATTAATTCCTTTCATTTATTTATAATTTTTATCACCAATTTATTATACTATATTACTTTTATATACTAACTTATATCTATACCTTTCACCACTTAATAAATCAATTCGCATTAAATTTTTTCTTATTATATCAAACTCTTGTATTAATTCAAATAATTTTATTAATTGAATCATAACATTTCTTTTTGTACTACTATATAGCTATCACTAGCAACTGCTCTTAATCTTATGAAAAAATATACATCTTACAAATAAAGGTAAATAGGAATTATTATCTCCAAATCTGCCTTTTCAATACCATTTTCTCTAGTATTCTTCTGCCCAAGGCTTTGTTACATACACTCATTCATCTATTACATATACTTTACCTTCTACATAGTTGCCATCAACAGAAAAAAAACTCATATTCTGACTTATGTTTATGCACTTTCTGTGCGTCTGAAGGCATTTTCTCATTGATACCTTTCGTTACATATCTGTCCTTATCAAACATCTTATCACTCACTTCCTGTTTACGCTTTATTACTATTATAAATACTTCTCATATGACAGAAAAACGACCTCTTTCATATCATCTGAATCAAGAACTATCTGCTCTTATATTTGGGTAATGTTATCACCATCAATAGTAGGGTAAAGTCCTATCAGTATTGCCTTGTCTCCTTTATACCCTTCTATTCTTCTCTTTATCTCATATGTCCTGTCTCCATTGAATACAACCTCTGTTGTTATCTGTTCTCTCTTAGTTTCCATTTACTGCTCCCTTCTACAATCACGATAGAAAAATACCCAGTATGCTTCTGTTCTTATATATGCCCTTACGTGCCACTCAGAATTATTGTCCATACATATCAGGTCATCAAACTCATACTCATCTTCATCCAGGTTACAATTAGCAAGACAATCTTTATATACCGCACTATCTATGCCATTATCATCTGTCAGTATGTAGAAGTTGCCACAGGCACCATCCTCATAGCTTTCCTCAACAAGTCCTATATGATACTTAGCATTCTCTATTACCTTATTAGGTATGCTTTTATCAATCTTTATGATATTTTCCAGTTCCTTTTCACTTTTGAATGTATACATATGACCTCCTGTTCTGTAAGCATTGTTTTACATTTTCCGCTCAATTTCTTATGTTACTTATTTTCATTTCCAGCTTTGACTATATCTGTAACTCTATCTTTTCCTCTTGTTTTACTTTTTTTACTCAGCAATTCTTAATGTATCTGTTGCAACATCATAGTAATACGGACTATCAGACAATCTTTCAACCTCACTCACATTTTCATTATTAACTTCTTTAATCATCCGCTTTATATATCCAATATCAGCCTTATTCTTATCTGCTATCATCAGCAACACTTCGTGAATTGATGAAGGAATTACAAATACTCCATCAATCATCTTTTCCACAAAGAACTTCTTTAAGACTTCTGGATATAGCATACATATTGCTCCAAACTGTCTTGTTTCATTTGACAATATAAAAAGAGTCTCAGGAATATCTTCTACAATATCCTGAGACTCTTTCATCATATCATTAAGTGTTTCTGTCATAGATTTTATATCTGGAGCATAGTATTCTTTGGTATTATTCATTGCAATGGTATACAATTCATCTTCTGTCACTCTTAACATTGCCATCATACCATTATTGATATCTGATGATGTTATTCCCTCTGAATCTTTCTTGAATACTATCTTATAGACAACTGCCAGATCCAGACCTTCTACCATTCTATGTGGCATATCCTTTAGACGTTCCTTATTCGCTTCAGCATTGATTAGAATAGCAACTATGTTGTCCTTCTGCTTCTTAAGGCTCATTTCAAAGTCTATATCAGGAAGAGGACTGCTTTCTACATCACCAAGAAATGCTTCTAATGCTTCTCCATTCCAGTAGTATATTCTTCCGATTTTCTCTCCATTCTTCCTGACAGAAATACCTTTCTTCACAGTATCATTGTTCTTTGTTACATCAACAATTCTTACCTCGTAATCATCACCAAGTCTTTGCTGTAGCTTACCAACAACAGCACTTATCTTGTCATCCATAGCAAACCTCCTGTAAATAAAATAAGAGCAAGTACTGAAAGGTTTTCGCTACCTTAGTACTTGCTCTGTTTCTTGTATCAAATTTATTATATATATTTACAGGTTGGTGATTTGCAGGTATCTTGTAAGATGAAATCTATAAACTGGAATTTGCACTTCCTCACTCGTTTTCTTTTTTATTGTTTCTACTAATATTCGAGCTTAACAATAAAATTCCAGAGCATAAAAATAATACCCAAATTATAATATTTTCTTGATTTATCGCATTATAAATCAAGCATATTATGCTTAATATGATCTGTACAATTGAACAAATCACTCCTATTTTTTGTGTCTTTTTATCCATCATTGTCTCCTCCATAAATTCTAAATTTTCTGTTTTTTACTGACATTCGTTGCATTTCCTATTACTAGTCAAATTCTCTATTGCTTATAAGACTTGGATACTACTTCTTGTTTTATATCTTTTCTGCTTATAAGGAAGCAATACCACTACTGAGTGTTGCTATTAAAACTTTATCATATTTAAAACCATTTTACATGCAGCCTCCCATGGTTAGAATGACTTGTGCATGCCTATATCCCTTATTCTTGCTACTACATTCCATAACAATATAATAGTCGCTATCTTTCTCGGCTTTTACAACAACACCTTGCGAATAAGCAGTTTTCCAAAGTGGTTTAACACCATAATAGCAAGCAACAACTTCATTTGTTGGATTTGGTGCATCTACATTGAAGCCATTTTCAAATAACCAAGCATGGTAATTCTTAAGTGCAGGAGGAGGTCCCATTATTTGAAATGACATCATCGTCGCCACTTGAAATTCCATTTCTTCTTCAATGTCTATCACATACTTTTCAGTAGGATCAAGTATGTACTCATCAATTGACGTTTTTCTTCCTAAATTCTCATTGAGTTTGATTTTTTTCATATATCTCATTGTCCTTTTGGTCTTGTATCAGTATAAGGCTGATTTTGTGAGACAAATTTATCTACATTTAAAAATGATTTACCCAACTCATTTAAGCTAAGTTTCATCATATATTCAGCAACTTCTCCTGAATGATCAATACTACGCATTGGGTTTAATTTTCTACGAAATTCCTCAAATGTATCTCCCACAATCAACCATTCCGCCTCCTCCTTATCATAATAGCAGTGATATTCACGCCAAAGATTTTTATCATTTTCCTCAAAAAAATCTTCATCAGCTGAAAAATCTGCCCACGGGAACAGTCGGGGGAAAACCATGGTATATGGTGTAGAGGGAAACCAATATGGATACGAATACTTTTCGATGCTTTTTCCATCATCCACAATTAATTCCGTGTTTCCTCTACCACTGCTCTTATGGACCCATTCCGTTGAATGTAGCTTAATTTCTCCACCATCGTGAATGATTTGCATAAACTTTTTCTGAGACAACAAAAAATTGTAATTTGTAATATGTTCTGGCAAATTTGTAAAAGAAAGAAGTTTTTCATTTGACGAAGCATTTAAGAAAACTTGAGTTATAGGAACTTTAACAAAAAAGCCTTTTCCTTTCCCATCATTAGTTCTTTCAATAGTTTCATCCGTTAATTTTTGCCAAATACACATATCATCATCAGGATTATATAAAACCACTATACAAGGTAAAGTATTCATAGTCCAATAATTGTATTGCCTATTGTTAATATTCCTGAAAATTATGTAACCATCTTTTTTCTCTTTAAACCAACTTGCACCAGATTTTATTTGCAATGCAAGAAGTTGTTTTGGTTTACCAGACGATTCAATAAACTCCATATGAGCATCAATACCGACATCATCAACTGGTTGCTCTCGAAACATCCAGTTATTACGTTCAGCAATTTCCCCACAGTGACACACACCTATTCGTTCAGTTGGACTTGCCATAAACAATCTCCTTTTTTATAATAACCATAAAAAACTCATCATAAAATCAACATATCATCAATACTCTAATTATTTCCTTTAAAAATTTGAATATTATAACGTAAGAAGTTTTCCCTTAATGAGCATATCATCTTAGATAATTTTGTTTCACCTTGAATTTACATGAAGCTTAATCAAAACTACAAGTTGATAAATACCGATTTGTTTTACCAATTTTAACATAAAACTCAACCTAATTGCACTAATTAAAACTAGAATTATCAATCATTCCGCTCTCCACTATCACCAAGTGCCCAAAAAGTGCCCAACTTCACCACCAACGATTCTCCCAGTATTTATGCGGCTTCGAAGACTTTTTATACTTTTTATATTAAAATTACACTTTTCCCATTCTTAGACTACGACACCTGTTTGACACCTAGTCCACTATGGCAAAAAAAGAAGGGAACGGTATTTCAACCATTCCCTTTGCAGTGAGCCCACCGGGGTTTGAACCCGGGACACCTAGATTAAAAGTCATATATTTATAATATATTTATATTTTTAGGTGTTATCTTATTGATAGGCTGTTTAGCTATTAGCTCTTGAGTGAGATGATAGCTATGGTTACATATTTTGATCTATTTATGATTGTTATACTATTCTTTTTTTATATCTTTGTCAAATTATATTTTTTATTTCATTATTAATTTGATTTAATTCACTTTCATTGAATAATATATCATTATATTTCTTTATAAATTGCTTTGTATCTCCTGCTATTATACTTTTTATTAGTTTTTTTCCTTTTTCAGAGTTTAAATTTATTTTCATATTATAATTCAAATAAACATCATTATCTATAATTTCACAAGAATTACTAATTGAATATATTTCTTCTCCCTTACTTAAATTATATTCTGTAGATATTTCTCCCGCTATCTGTTTTGAATTTCTTCTTTTATTTACTAATAATTTATTGTTCTTATCTGTATTCATCTATTTATTCCTTTCTATCCAATCTTTGAAGTTAATGATTTTATGTCTTGTTCCTCATATACATTTATATCTAATAATTTTCTAACAGCGGCTTGTGTTCCTGGGTCAGCATTATCGTATGCTGCTTGTATCTTATAATTGAATTCTTCTCCTTTTATAAGATAATCTGTCGATATGCCTAAATATAGTGATATTTTATTAACTATATCAATTTTGGGTATAGTACCATTTTTATAATTTCCTATTGTATTTGTGCTTATTTTTAAATCTTTACACATTTTATATATTGTTATATTTCTTGATTTAAGTGTATTTTCTAGTCTTTCATAGAATTCCATGTTTCTCCTTTCTTAATATACCTAAAAATAGTTACATTTTCACTTGACTATACCTATATATAGGTATATAATAAATTTGTAGTTAATTATAGGTCATTTAAAAGATATAAGCCGCTAATCAATATCTTTTTGATGTACCTTAACAAAATATTATATCAAATCTTTGGCAATCCGTCTATGAATGGAGCAAAGTAGAAAGAAGGTATATATGAACAATAATATTTCAATTTCTTGTGAAGATGTGTCAGATATCCAGATGTATTTACTTATTTTAAGAAACTCTGCACCTTGTATAGATAAAGACAAATTAGATAATTTAGTCGATAAATTAACAGCTTTACAAATTTCTTTAAAATTGGATTATCCCATTTCTATTAAAGATAATTCGATTTTGATTTAATTATATTGCAGTATCTATTTATTTCCCTAATAATATTTCGAAACTACATAAGCTGTTCACTTATGTAGTCATGCCAGTAATGGCCGGCTGGTGTTTGACAAGATAGGCTAGAAAGGAAAATTAAAATGGAAGATTTAATAATTATTTTAAGTGTTGGAAAACCTTACGATATTCCAAACGAGGATGGAACACATACAACTGGATGCACAATGAACTATATTACAACAAACAATATTAATCAGACATCAGAAGATGCCGAAACTGGTTTGCTTGGTTATGCTCCTGTTAAAGAACGTATGCCAATAACATTTTATGACAGGGCTAAGGCTCAAGGACTTCCAACAGTTGCAAAAGTAATCTATGGAATGAAGAACAGCGCCGGAAAGCAGACATTATATATCAAAGGCTTAGACTTTGTAGATTCACAGAAGAAATGATGCACTATCCGCTTTTTCTTCTACAAACCGCCGCAGGCTCTTAGACAGCGTTAAGAATGTTCGGCGGGCCCCATGGGGAGAGGCTTGCTTTAGCAAGACTGGGGCCGGACATTTAGCGTACGTTATCAATTAATTAAAGGATTATGAAATGAAAAAAATAGCATCAATATTAGCAATTTTTATATTATTTATCTTTCCAAGTAATGTATATGCAGCAAATGAGAATGCATCTCTCATTGAAAAAACTACAACACAAACGGATGTAACGCAAGATGCATCCCTCACTGAAAAAGCTACAGTTACACAAACGGATGCATCAGCTGTTGAAAACCAGCAATACACTACTGGCGATATATTAATATTTAGTGCTATATGTATATTATGCGGATTAATATGTGCATTAATATTCTTTGAACAGGTTAAATTTAGGTGATTATATGGAAAATATAATACAATCTGTGTTTTTGAATGTATTTCCATATGCTTTTGGCATAGGTCTTTTAATAGGTTTTATGTTTGGAGCATGGGGATATATTATAAATTTCTTTTTAACAATTATCAAAAAAATATGAGGAGGTGTTAATTATGCCAATGGTTGCATTAGATGGTGCTGCTAGTGCTGTTACTATGTCAAGTTTTGCTGAAACAATGCAGAGTACATTTTCAACTATGATATCAGATTTAATGTCTTTTACAGCTACATTAGTACCAGTTGTTTTACCCCTTTTAGGAGTATCTATAATTGTTGCTTATGGTATTAAGACATTCAAGAAGATTACTGCGAAAGCATAACTTTATATGTTTTTCTACATTTGCTGGGGAGATTATCTCCCCTTTTTTTATACAAACTTTTAGGGGGTTAATATGAAGTCAATAAGAATATTAAAACGTATATTAATAATTCCCGCCCTGGTAGCTATATTACTTGTTAATATCTCTTATGCATCTTATAGATCTCCTTGGGTGGTTAAGGTAGAAGCTGCAACAGGTAATGCATATATGGATGCATTTATAACAGCGCTGCAATACCTTGGTTATAGTGTAACTGGAAGCTCTGCAGCTCAATCAGCTCAAAAGGACTTAGAAAGATATATCAACCGGATATTAGCAGACAATAAAGCAATCGATAAAAAAAGACTTGATAATGTAAATAAATCAAAAACACCTCGTGAACAGTATTTAAACTATCTGGGAGTAACTTCTGATTCTGGTTTATTGAATTATGATGACTGGTATACAACTATTTATTGTCCTGCTAATAACATAGATCCTGCATCAGAGCGCACACTATCAGAACAGATTGTTTCAGCTATCCAGTCTGGTAAACTTAATAGTAACTATACTGCAGAGGAATATTTAAAGGCTAATGGCTCTTTTAAGTTACTTACAATGTTATCTAAAGATTGGATGTCTGATTATGGTTCACGTGTCTTTGAAGATGCAAAAGAAATATGGTCGCAGCCAATAGGCACTAGAGTATCACATATTGACTTATCTAATTCTGCTTTGTTTAATTTTTTAAGTTCTTCAGAAGTTGATACAATGTTGAATCATTTTGATTTTAAATATTTTCATTCATCTAATTTGATTAATCTTAAAAATTATATTTTATCAAATTATTCAGAAAACTTTGCAAAATATTTTTCTGAATTTGGTGATAAATATATATTGCTATTTAATGATTATTCTTATAACGATAAAAATCAACAATCAACAATTTATATATGTGATGTTCCAGAAAACGCTTATAAATTGAAATTAGAACAATTGAAAAATTCTATGGGATATTATTATAAATATTTAATATACGACTCTAATGGTAATGATATTACACCAAATGATAATGATAAAAATAACTTAATGATAGCCTTTTATAATGTATTAAATAATTCATTTTCATCTGCTTCATCTTTATCAAGCTTTAAATCTGTTAGAGATTATATTAATTTGAAATATATTCATCTTGCAAATGATTCATCTTTTGGTAGTGTTGATAATTATTATCTTGCTGTGCCTTTTGGTTTTTCTGATGTAACAATAGATAATGATGATTGGGATTATACACCAAGTAAATATTATGACATTGATACCGGTGCATATGATGGAGAAGTTACTTCTTTAGATATGGAACGTACTAATGATGATGTATCTGATCTTGTATCTGACAATGTAAATATAGATGAAGTTGATGCAAAATCTATTGATTCTGTATTATCTGATGTTAAATCTATTGATACAAGTACTGATGCAGCAACAGATATAACTGGAGAATTAACAAAGTCTATTGATAAAGCAAATACTAAAGCCGAGGATCGTGTTAAGGCAGAAGAAAAACCCGGAGAAAAAACGGATGAAAAGACGGATGAAAAAACAGATACTGACGTTGATAATCCTGCATCTGAATCTGATGAAGTTAAGAAGTACAAAGTAACATTAGTTGACATATTTCCTTTTTGCATTCCTTACGACATATATAGATTTTTGAATTGTCTTAAAGCCGATCCTGTAGCTCCTTGTTTCGATATTCCTATTATTGGTAAAAATAGCTTTAGACTTGAAGAGTATACATATACTTTGGATTTATCTCAATTTGATTCGGTTGCTAAGATATTAAGGACTATGGAGCTGCTTGCTTTTTGTGTTGGTCTTGCATTTGTAACTAATAATTTAATCAAACATTAGAGGTGGTAAATATGGATATGTTTAATAAGTTCTGGGATCAGATATCAAAATATCTCCCACTCAGTCCTTTTACACAATTTATAGATCAATTTGCTAATCTTCCTGCATTGGGGTACCTTAATTGGTTTTTTCCAGTTAAGGATTGTATAACAGTTATGGAAGCATATCTTGTTGCTGTTGGTGTTTATTACTTGTACCAAATGATTATGAGATGGATAAAGGTGATTCAATGATTTTTTTATATTCAGGTACGCCCGGATCGGGCAAGAGCTTACACGCTGCACAAATAATTATAAATGGTCTCAAGCATAAGCGTCCTATCATTTGCAATTTTGATATAGCGCAGAATGTCAAAGGCCGGCAGTATTTTACATATAAGGATAATGAGCAGCTAACGCCTGAGTACTTAATGCAGTATTCTAGGGATTATTTTAAAGATAAGAAGATTCAGGAAGATAAAATTTTGCTCATTATAGATGAATGCCAGATGTTATTTAACGCTCGTGAGTGGAGTGTGTTTAATCGTAAAGCCTGGCTTAAGTTTTTTACAACTCACCGACATTATGGATATTGCATTGTTCTTGTAGCACAGTTTGATAGGATGATAGATAGACAGATAAGAAGTCTTATAGAATATGAATACATACATAGAAAACTATCCAACTTTGGCTGGCGTGGAATGATGTTAAATATTATATTCGGTGGTAAAACTTTTGTGGCTGTTAAGTCCTGGTATCCGCTTAAAGAAAAAGTTGGAAGTGAGTTCTTTCACGCCAGGAAAAAGTTATATCGAATATATGATAGCTATCAAACTTTTTAAAATGATATATTTCTACAGAAATATATTACTAATAACAATTTAATATTTATTGATTAAATAAGGATTTAAGATAACTTGTTAGAAAACGCGGTCAACGTGTTTTTTGCGCCCGGGGTTGCGGGGACCTGGGCGCGAGAAACACCTTGACCACGTATATCTAATAGGTGGTCTAATAGGTGGTCTAAAAATACATTACAAAATTTTAACAAAGTCTTGAAAATACTGGGTTTATTAATATTTTTGTTTGTCTTAAAAACGGCATTTCAGGACAAAATATTTAAGGGGGATTAAATGAATACATTAATTGAACAAGAATTTAATGAAGAAACTAAAAAATATTGGTTTTATCGCAAGGATAAGAAGTTTTTACATAATATTGACACTTTTTATTATTCAGTTACTTTTTATAATAATTTTGCTCGTGATACTTCTGATCCAAATGCTCTTTTATTTCGTTCATGGTTAAATGATCTTAAAGTTACTTGTACAGATGGATATGATGAGGATTTATTAGTTATTAAAGATTTACCAGATATTGATGATATAACTCTTACTTATTCCGTTGGTAGTTTTGCTGGCTATTATAATAACCGATTAACAGTACCTGAATATTTTGATATTTTTATTGCTGATACTGTTCCAACTATCGATACAAGTCATATTATTGTACAAATTAGATCTAAACCATTGTGGCTTATTGGATCGGCTCGTGCATTTGAATATAGCTATCGTATTATACAATCTATTGCTAAACATTTTAATCTTACTATTTCTGAAGTTAAATAAAATAGAATTGATTATTGCTGGCATACTAATTATTTAAGTAACCCAGAAAAGTTTTTTCGTATAGATAATTTTTCAGCTATGCAGGTAAGCAGTTTCAAAGATTCATATTATCATTATAAATTTAAGCCTAACAATGAGTATGAAAGTGATTATGTTTCTCTTGGTCGTAGAGGTAGTAAATGTTTTGTCCGTATATATTTAAAAACCAAAGAAGTTGTAGAGCAAGGATATAAACCGTGGTTTTTAAATATCTGGTTATTGAACAATATGATTAGTAGATATGATTATTATGTATTATCTAATCTATATGCATTAAGAAATTGGAATTGCATTGATCTTATGCGTTTACAATTTTATCTTGATTATGGTGATAATCAATTTTATAAAGATATGATTATTGAATATTTTGAATCATATTTTAAAAAGGGTGGAGTTAATCAAAATAGTGTTGCTAAACTTGCTGATCAGCTTACTCCTCGTGTAACTATCATTATGAATAATGAGTTTCAAACTACAAGGAAAATGACTAAAACCTTTTGTCTTGTTGATCATAAGAAAAACGATAAGTTTGGAGTTTACAAACGTATATACGATATTCTTGATAATCATAATTTGATTACCGATTATCTAACACACAGTACATTAAGACTTGTTATTCCTTCTGAAAACGATACTAATAAGGCTCGTGCTGATTATTGTGAATACTGGAAACGGCTTAGAAATACAAAGGTTATTGATTGTTATAAAAAGGATTATCCTGTGAAGCTGCTTCGTGATTACTCACGTAATCTTAATTGGGAACTTATGAAATCACGCTTTATTCATAGTAGTATTAATTTTTCTTTATATACTTATGGTGTTAATAAGGATATAGCTCTAGAGGATTATGAACAATTATTAACTCTGCTTAATGATAATGATATTCAAAAAGCTAACAATTATAAATATAAACGAAGTAAGCAGCTTTATCCTTCTGATTTTAGAGATAAACTGGAGGGATTAGATGGATATTAATGTTGCTTATAGATTATTTATTGATGATCGTACTGTATATTGTTCTCCAGATACTTTAAGTTTTTATAAGTCTTATCTTAAAAGGTTTATTTCCTGGTTGGATATTTCAGATACAGATGAACTTAATAAATATGTTTTAAGAGAGTATATTGTTTTTTTACGTGATAAAATGAAAAATACTTCTGTTAGAACTAATTATCGTTCTGTAAAAGCCTTTTGCAAGTGGCTTTTTGAGGAAGATTATATTAATGTTGATGTAACTATTGGTGTTAAGCTTCCCCGATCTGATGCAGCAATTGTTGAGCCTCTTTCTGATGAAGAGGTTAATCTAATAGATAGAGCTATTATTAATAACTATAATTCTTTGAGAAATTATTGTATTTTTCATTTAATGCTTGATTGTGGCTTGCGTAGAAAAGAAGTTGTTAATTTGCGATTCTGTGATGTTAAACAAGATAGACTTATTATACATAACTCTAAAGGTAATAAAGATCGCATTGTTTTACTACCAAAATTTTTATATATGAGTATATGTAATTATTATGCTACAACTAATAATTCTGATAGCAATAATTTATTTCTTGATCGTAGTAATAATATGCCTATAACTAATGATACAATTAGAAAATTATTTGTTACTTTGAAAAGATTGAGTGGCGTGGATCGTGTGCATGCTCACCTGTGTCGTCATACTTTTGCTACTTCATATCTGCAGTATGGTGGAAATATGGAAAAACTTCGTCTTTTCATGGGACATTCAGATTATGAAATACTAAAAAATTATCTTCATTTATCACTTATGTATCCTGATGTATATAGAATTGATGATATATTTTTTAAATAAGGAGGAAATTATGTATTTAGTTGTTTTTTTATGTTTTATGTTTTTAGTCTTAGATTTTATTGTTTTTTCTGCTACTCATAGATGTTATAAGTCTTACAAGACTGATATAAAAATTATATCAGATAATCTTGAAACTCTTATTACTTCTGTTGAATGTAAGAAGTTATCTAATTTTTATCTTGCTATTGATTTTCGTACTGATCCTGATCCTTATGTTGAACCTGATATTCATCATGTTAATTTTTCTGTATTTTTGAGAAAGTCAACTGGTGAGCATATTATCGTACCTGAATTTTTGTTCATGGACTATTATTCTGATAGTGATTATGAAGAATTATATTAATATTTTTCAGGATAAATAAAAAGTCTAGGTGTCTCCGATTTTAACACATACAAAAATCCCCTTACCTCAAACACTTGAGATAAGGGGACTTTCTTTTAGTGAGCCCACCGGGGTTTGAACCCGGGACACCTAGATTAAAAGTCTAGTGCTCTACCAACTGAGCTATGAGCCCATATATAATGTCTATAAGACATATAATAACCGGATTCTATCATTCAACCCAGCTGGGCTAGCTGGATTCGAACCAGCGTAATGCAGGGATCAAAACCCTGTGCCTTACCGCTTGGCGATAGCCCATTAGTTAAAAAAGGGTGGATACAGGGATTCGAACCCTGGACCTTCAGAGCCACAATCTGACGCGCTAACCAGCTGTGCTATACCCACCATAACATAAAAAAAGTGTGCCCGAAGGGATTCGAACCCCCGACCCACGGCTTAGAAGGCCGTTGCTCTATCCAGCTGAGCTACGAACACACAAAGCGGGTGATGGGAATCGAACCCACGTATCTAGCTTGGAAGGCTAGTGTTCTACCATTGAACTACACCCGCATGTTATATTCAGTTGTAAGTCGGGGTGACAGGATTCGAACCTGCGACCTCTTGATCCCAAATCAAGCGCTCTAGCCAAGCTGAGCCACACCCCGAAAGGTTTTATCTTGTTGTTGTTTTCTTAAGTTCTTAACTTGTGTACCGCAACAACAAGATAGATTATATGCTAAGAAGTGTAATCTGTCAACACTTTTTTCAAAAAAAATTGAATTTTTTTTAAGTTTTTTATCAACATTCTGTGAAGCCGCTATTTTGCTGGTTTTGCAGGTTGTCCATTTTTTACATTTTTAGCGGTTTTATCAAATATTTTTCATTTTTCTTTAAAAAAATGAGTTTACACTCTCCAATTTTCATAGAAATTTTTTGCCATTTTCTCCTCAAAAATTGCAAAAAATAATAATACAATTCAAAATCATCCCAAATCTAATCATCATTAGACATAACTGCTATCTAAATAACACTTTGTAATAACTTTAAATATGCCATTTTAAATTATTAAAATTTTATAAACTTTTATATTTTTAACAATAAACAAGCAAATATTAAAAAGCTCACACATATAAGTCTTTTTGTCTTTGACATGAACAAGTAAAAAATATAATCCAGCATACTAAAAAGTAAATTGTTATATTTAAAATATCAGCTATAAATGAGTGAATTTAAAATATTATACAATTATGTCCTCGCTAGAAAAACATATTTTGCATAATCTATTGAAATATATCTCAAGCCAAATAAAAAACAACTTATTTTGTACATTTCCACTCCAGTTAACGAAACCTCTAAACATTTGCAAAATTATTACATACTAAATCAGCCCATCTATAGCCTTAAACTTAAACCGGCTATAAATGGGCAATTATCATAAATGCAAATATTCAGTTAAAACATAACACCTAATACGAAAAAACGGCACGTCTGCTCTTAATATATCCTCTTTACACATTTTTAAGCATAAAGCTGAATTCATTATTATCATCAATCTCTAACATAATATATGTAGGAATTCCGTCAGCCTGCCTTGGATATGATATACTGCCCGGATTAATGAGCGTTATATTATCCTCAACCTCTATAACAGGCCTGTGTGTATGTCCAAACATAACAATATCCATTCCTCTTGCTATCGCTTCTTCTTTAATAACTTTAAGGTCAAGCGAAACATAATAATTATGTCCATGTGTCAGCCATATCTTCTTTCCTGCTATCTCAAGCTCCTTCTCTCTGTCCAGTCCTGAGAAGAAGTCATTATTTCCGGCAATAAATATACACTGGCAGCCTGCCATTCCGCTTATGATATCCTCCTCACCTTCAACATCTCCAAGGTGAATAAGCATATCTATATCGCCTTCATTATAAAGTGCCTCCGAAAGATTACCATGTCTTCTATGAGTATCACTTACTATCATTATCCTCTGCATACATTTCCTCCGACTTATCCAGTTCGTCCTTTATCAGAGCCAGTGCTTTGCCTCTGTGACTAATCCTGTTTTTTTCCTCTGGATCAAGTTCTGCCGAAGTTTTTCCGTATTCTGGCAGATATACAATAGGGTCATAGCCAAATCCATTGTTTCCTTTGATTTCCTTTGCTATAAGCCCCTCCATCGTGCCTCTTTTTACGATTTCCCTTCCGTCAGGAAAACATACTGCTATAGCACATACGAAACGTCCACTTCTGTCATCTCCTTCAACGCCCTCAAGCCTTTTAAGCAACGCTGCATTCTTTATATCATATGAGGTATCATGTCCCATATATCTTGCTGAATACACCCCCGGCTCTTTGTTAAGATAATCTATCTCAAGCCCTGAGTCATCAGCCATTGTGACCTCTCCTGTCAGTTTCATAATAGCTCTCGCCTTTATAAGCGCATTTTCTTCAAATGTCGTACCATTTTCCTCAACATCAACATTGATTCCAGCTTCTTTTATTGAAATGATGTCGTATCCGGTAAGTATTTCTTTAACTTCCTTAATCTTATCTTTATTATTTGATGCAAGTATAATCCTTTTCATAATTAACCTTTCCTTAGTGCCTTGATGCCCAGCCAAATATAGTCCACCTAATACAAATGCTTCATTAATATCTGATACCGATATTAAATTCAATTTATCTGTCTGCATAATACAAATGTTTAATTCGTATCTGATACTTCTATTATGTTCGATTATCTGTCTGCGTGACACAATTATTTCATTCATATGCACAAATCAATTAGCAGCTTCCTATAACGCTTAACCATATCACTACTTTCATTGTGCTCATATGCATAGCATAACATATCACCATTTCCTATAATACTTATATGGTTAAGCCAGACTTCTATAGTAATCTTCAACATCTTATCTGTCTGCTTCTTATCCTGCTTACATAGCATACATAACATATCCTTCTATTTCTCATCATGCCTATACACAACTAAGATATCTCTTTTCTCATCATACTTATACATACGCCATATAAATAATACATCAGCCTCTCTTAGGTGGCTTAGGTCCCATAAATGAGTAGAAATAAGTCTTTAACATTCCATTATATATCTTACGGTTCTTGTCTGCTTTACGTCCAAAATACTTCACAGCATCATCATATGAGGTAATCATATATGCTGACCATGAATCAAGCTTTGCAAACTGCTTTCCAAACGCAGAATATATAGCAGGAAGTGTTTCCTTGTCCTCCAGTCTTTCGCCATATGGGGGATTGGTTATTATAAAGCCATACTTCTTATGATGGCTTAATTCTGCCACGCTTCTTGCCTGAAAATGTATAAGCTTTTCAACTCCTGCATTGGCAGCGTTACTTCTTGCTATCTTTATAACATTTTCATCAATATCAAATCCCTGTATGTCCGTGTCGACACTTAAGTTAATTAAGTCTTCTGCCTCTTCTACAGCATCATCCCATAGTTCACTATTTATTATATTAGTCCAGCGCAAAGATGTAAAGCGTCTATTCATTCCCGGAGCAATATTTGCAGCTATCATAGCAGCTTCAATAGGAAATGTTCCACTTCCACAGAATGGGTCAATAAGTATCCTGTCCGGCTTCCATGGCGTGAGCATAATAAGAGCCGCGGCAAGCGTTTCTGAAATAGGAGCTTTTCCCGCTGCTGGTCTGTATCCTCTCTTATGAAGCGAATCTCCGGATGTATCAAGTGACACAGTAACAATGTCCTTCATAATACTTACTCTTATAGGATAACTGTCGCCATCCTCATCGAACCAGCTTACAGCGTACTTCTTTTTAAGCCTTTCAACTATCGCTTTTTTCACAATTGACTGTATGTCTGATGAACTAAAAAGCTTACTATTAATAGAATTAGCCTTTGTTACCCAGAACTTTCCATTCTTAGGAATGTAATGTTCCCATTCAAGCGCATTTACATTATCAAATAGCTCTGTAAATGTAGTTGCCCTAAATTCTCCTACCTTCAGCAGCACTCTCTCTGCTGTCCTAAGGAATATGTTAGCCCTTGCAATGGCATCTGCATCACCTATAAATGTAACTTTTCCATCTTCAACCTTTACAATATCATAACCTAAGTCATATATTTCCCTTTTCAATACAGACTCCAGTCCAAAATGACACGGTGCTATTAATTCATAAGTATCTATCATTCTTTTCTCCATTCTTATATTATATTTATTATCTTATTAACATTATTGCAAGCTGGTTATTCCTGAACCTTTATATCCTGATATTCCTCCTACCAGCGACTTGGTTCTGTAACCCATCGTTGCAAGATTATTTCCCACTATCATACTATTTACACCCATATCACAGTATATAACATATATGCCTCTTTTGTCTTCAAAATGTTTGCAAAACTTTCTATATCCCTCAAATGTATTTATCTCCGAAAATGGCCAGTTCAAAGCCCCTGTAATATGTGCCCTGTTATACATTTCCCTTGGTCTTACATCTATCAGCACAGCATATGGATTATATATATAATAATCCAGTCTTCCTGGTCCTATCAATTCACATCTCATATTTCGCATTTCTTGCCCATTACTTTATTATATCTTATGACGTGTGACTGATAAATATAATAGATTTGCTGTAAATATATAGTATATTTTATGTAGGCTGCTTACGCAGCCTGTCAACTAATAGCAGTCTGTGCTGTCAGAAGACTTGTCATAAGAATTCTTTGAACTATTCTTTGATGAGTTCTTTGATGAATTCTTAGAGCTGTTCTTTGATGAGTTGTATGAATTGTATGAGTTCTTTGAAGCCTTATCTGATTCGTTGTAACTGTTTGATTCGTTTTTTGATGAATTATATGACATAACTATGTCCTCCTTATTATTTATTACAATAGATAGTATGGAATAATGGACTGCATTTTATTCATCGGGATAAACAAAGATATCAGAAATTATCATGTAGATATATTTTATTTGATAGTTGTAGTAATGCTATATACTTCAAATCTATAAACAATTAGTTATAATATTACTGTATTATATATATATTAAATATTGTATAAGTGTACAAAAAAACCTTGCATAATAACTATGCAAGGTATATGTACGTGACAAGATTCGAACTCGCGGCCTTCTGGTCCGTAGCCAGACGCTCTATCCAGCTGAGCTACACGTACTTAGATGTAAACACATCAATGCCGGCAACGGGAATCGAACCCGTATGGGAGTATAAGTCCCGCAGGATTTTAAG
>OAUU01000555.1_pt1 | contig 24858 bp, 18 predicted proteins | sample 1501381 | NCBI WGS metagenome assembly OAUU01 (sample SAMEA2580057, study PRJEB22360) | human gut metagenome | reverse complement strand
CGGAACAGATGTAAGAGTTGGAAGTTACAGATAGCTGCTTAATCAGCAGACACTAAATATCTCATAACATAATTACTTTGATAGCAGAGGGAAATATAAAAAATCCCGATGCAGTTGATAATCTCAACCACATCGGGATTCTTCAATTCTTATGTTTCTGAATTCTTGAATGACCTTTTCAAACAGTACCACATCATAACAAATGCTATCAAGAATACCTATGCATAAATAGTTTTTGTTTCACTCTACTATTACCTCTTCATTCTATGCAATTGTTCATTACTTATCCAAGTGCTTTTTTCCCGGTTTCTAAATATGAAATAACATCTGATATACGACGTCTTTGAGAATCAGCCAACGGTAATTGCTGAATTTCATCTAGAGGCACCCATACGAAATTGCTTGATTCCTCATCCAGCTTTACGTCAAAATCTTTTGTTTCTCCATAGTAAACGATTGTAAACTCTTGGCGAACCTCTCCATCTGAATAAGCAACACGGATATTAGGATCCGTATATGTTCCAATAATATCCTTAATCTCAACATTTAAGCCACTTTCTTCTTTCACTTCACGCAACGCACAATCAACCATGCTTTCACCAAATTCTCCTGTGCCTCCCGGCCTAGTCCCCTTTTTATTATCTTTTCTATGGAGCATTAGCAGTTCTTTATTAGTATTTAAAATTGCCACTGCAGCCGCTGGCTTGATTGAGTTTGCAGGCGGAGCATCTTCGCGATAGAAGTAATCCGTTCTAATGGTTTTCATCCTCTCCGTAAGCCATTTTTCTTGTTCTTCAGATATACCCACCAACTGTTTATCATTAATAGAAGGGGTTTTGATGAAAAGAATATTAGTTCCAGCCTTCACACGCTGGGCATATGCGGTCCCCGGAAGAATTGCATAAAAATCACCTTTGCGAAATTCCGAAACTTCACCGGTCTCCACATCCATGTATTCTGTCCAACCGCTAATCATATACTGGTATTCCGTTGCCACACTATGGACATGTGTAGGTTCATACTTGTAGTCTGGATAACTGGAAATACCGATTTCCAATCTCTCGTCTCTCACAAATTCAATCTCCTGCGGCTTCGAGAGATTACCTGCAAAATACTGCCGTGTAGTATTCTCTAATGACTTTATAATTGTTTTATTATCAATCTTTATGATTTTTCCCATTTCTACTCCTCCATCATAAAAAATAGAGTTTAAGATAATCGTTATAACTATCACACAACTCTTCGATCGCCTCAGTGCAAGAACCGTATTGCATTTTTCGTGCCAGATCAAGGCTCTTCTGACAAGTGACCTTGATTGGTGCAATTCCGACTCTGCTCTCACAAGCACCTAAAAGGGCTCCACTCATAATCAAGCCCCACTCCTGTTTAATTTGCTTATACATACTGTAAGCTCTTGAAGTAAACTCTATAGCTTCTTTTAAATTTCCCAGATGATAATTGATATTCCCAATGCCTAGGTTAGCATGGGCCGCCCAACCAATGATTCCTTTTGCCGTAGAATACTGAAGGACGCTTTCATAGCACTCTAATGCTTCATCGTAATATCCCATGCAGGTGTAAATATTCCCCAGTGCACCTACAAGATAATTTTCATAACGCCCTGAGATCACATCATGTTGATCAACATAGCAGAGAATAATACTCTTTGCTTTCTCATATTCTTTCATATGACAAAAATAATCTGCCATTTTACGAGCATTTCTCTTTGAGTAATCTACCAAACCGTGTTTTTTAGAATATTCTTCGGAAATCGTAAGCCATTTATTCACAAACTCCCAGTCTCCAGAAAGAACTCCCAAGTTTCCACCAACCAAGAATATAAGTTCATTTGTTACTTTGGGATATAAATCCTTTGATCGAGTTAAAATACTCAAAGCGTCATCTATTAGTCTATGCACAGGCTTATAGAACATAGAATGATGAATTCGTCTCACATTCAGCATAGCAAGAAATTCATTATTCATAATTTCATCTTGAGTATGTCCCTCCAAGTATTGTTCTGCAATTTCAACTGCTCCGACATAATCACCTGACATATGTACGATATCTATATAAACAGACACTAAACTAGGGTCAAATTGTTCAATCCCATACTTTTCTTTTGCCAACGCAAATATCCACTGAAGAAGATTTGTGTTACCTTCGCGTTGAAGCATAATGCAAAATTCATCACGGGATTCAGATTCCCAGAATGCTTTCAGCAGATTATCATGGTTCCATGTTTTGGGGAATAAGTTCCATATCTTCCAAAAAGGATGTAATTTTGCGGCGTTTTTCACTAAAAACTCTTCGAGTTCAGAGAAGGCTTCCGCCAATACATAAAATACTCCAATATGCTCTCTCGTATAATGTAACAGATAGGATGACTTGTTATTTAAGTTCTCTTCTGTATCATCAACATACTGTCTACAAAATCTAGCTAATAATAATGCTCCATGCCTTTTATCTACATAGTATATTCCGCTCCTGATATCATCCGTTAACCAGTCCGAAACTGATTTATGCATAAAATTCAAAGTTGTATATTTTCCATCCTGTCGGTTTACCCATGATCCTACCAAATCAAGATTTGACAAATATGTATACTTTGAATAATTGCAGGCATTTATAACTATTTGTTCAGGAATAGAATCCGATACCACAAGTAATTCTAAGAAACTTCTGATCTTTTCAAAATCATCACGACTCCTGAATTTTCGCTCCATAGAGAAACGATAGAAATCACTAAGCCCTCTTGGGAAACAATTCGGATTGCTTAAGTCTATTGCCCCGTTTTTCACATCGTCAACAAGCAACTCAGCATATAAGAATACGCCTTCACTTAATTCGCATATTTTATTCAAGACCTCCAAACGGTTAGGAATAAACTTCAATTCAATAGACAATGCTCTTAGCAAATAAGCCATAATATCATTGTAACCATCTGGCATGTCATTTACCAAATCCAATGTCCTTGCGCCTTCAAACAGAGAGATTACGCTCCTTTCCGGTCTACTAGTAAAAATAAAGCGGATCCATCTCGGCAATCGTTCGACACATCTTGCAAAGACAGCTGCTAACGGATTTATTCTGTCCTTTTCAGCCTCGTCCAGACCATCAACAATAATCATTCCGGTCTCACGACCACCATCAACAAGGTGATTTAACGGATAAGACAGCAAGAATTCAAACAAAGCATCATCTTTCATTTCTGCCAGTCCATTGTCGACCTGCTCCAATTGATGAAGTAACAACTTTCGGTAGTCCGGCAGCTTTGTTGCAAGTCGAAATGCCATCGTTCTGATTAGCTGGTGTGGATTGATGGAAAACTCACGGTTCCATTCACATAAAAAACAGCCATATACGTCTGAGTTATAATGTGAATAATTCACGCAAAATGCACTTTTACCTGATCCCGGTTTTCCATATATAACAAGCGACTTTGTCTGCTGTCTGTCCTGCCAATCTTCAATATAGTCTTCAACCCATTTCCTTCCATAGAATTCTTTTGAAAGAAGTCTATATTCCTTTTCCGTATTCAAATATGGAGACAGTTTTTCTTTTAGTGTATGAATCTCGCCATTTAATTCAAATGAATCGTCGGCTTCAATTGCACTGCAAAGTTCCTCAAATTTTATCTGATACCAGCTTTCAAATTGTTCAAGAGAAGTATTGCGAATATCAGACCACTCACTCATATCAAGCCACTGAATATCAGATAAAGTAGATGGCTGCTTTATCCGGTTTTCTGGTTCAAGAAGAACTGTTTTTACATTTGCACCTTTTACGCAAACAGCAATCTTTAACTCATCCAAACATACTCCTGGATTTCTGGTTGAATGCTCTGATAAAAAAGCAATAACGTTGGCCGATTTCATTACACCATTTAAAATATCATTTCTCCAATGATCACCGGCTTTTATTTCACTGGTATCAATCCAAACACGATGTCCTCTTTTTTCAAGATCCTGTTTGATTCTCTCAACGAGCACTTTATTTTTATCATGGCCATAACTGAAAAACAAATCCAGTCCAACCTTACTCTGATGTTCATCCTTGAATGTAGATAGCTGATGTTCACTAAATGTTTCATCACAGTCTTCACACACGAATATTTTTCTTTTTTTGCTGTAATATATATCTTCTGAACCGCAGAAAGGACATCTTTCCATCACTACATCCCCCGTACCTTTATCGTTATTTAAAGTATCTTTATTTTTTCTTTATCTCGTAACCCAACTTCACAATGAGCTTCAAGGTCTCAAGTGCCGTATTACGATCATATTCTTTTTCACCCTCGGGCAACTCGTCATAAGCTACCATCTGAGGTGTAGTTTTCTTTTCAAGATCCTTAACTGGACCATATGTCCATCCTTCTGCAATGCGTCCCACCGCCCAAACATCATGAACATTCTCGGCAATCTTCTCAGTGAGTGCCAACAATTCTTCCGGCAAAACAACATCTGACGTATCAACCGGAACAGGATTATATTTTTTATTATCCATAAGTCTCCTCTCATAATATCGCGATTGACCGGCGGGCAACTAAGGCCCGCCAGTCATTTCGCATGTTATCAATCTTTTTCTATCAGTTTTACAAGCGTCTGACCAATATTAATAATCTGGTCTTCGCTGGAAATAGTTTTAATACTCAACTGTGTTCCTCGACTGCGTTGCATCGTATTCAAATCATTTGCAACTACATTAGATCTGGCATATGTATTACCGAGAAGCACCTTTGTTGTTCCAATTCCGAACTGATCTGCAATACTGTGAAGCTTGTGGTAATAATCCAGTTTCAGTTCAACAACAGCCTTACACTCAACAATAATACTTCTGAAACCTTTTGTAAGTACGAGATCTAATTCGTTCTTTACTCCTCCAGACTCCCAGTTAAACTCATAGGAACTTGCAACATCATCAAAGTAACCCGTCTTTAACACGTCATAATATGCATAGACTTCAAGAATCTCTCCCGCTGATGTCAGAAGTTTCTTAATTCTCGGTGAGGAATATACAAAACTAACCTGTTTCGGGTCACTTTCACTCGGAGAAGCTTTCAACTGACTTATGAAATGTGCATTTTCCAGTTGCTTCAAGACTCCAAACGCAAATTTATGACGGTTTCCACCATCCTGCTCCAGACTAGCATCCGTAACAGTCAGATTATTATATCGAATCTCAACATAATCTGCGTTATAGGACTTATATTTACGCACTTCCAGTCCGTAATACGGTAATAACATCTGAGGATGAATAAATACCTCATTTACCTGCTGCTCATATTCGCTATTAACCTTCAGTTCTACTTTACAGGTATCACTGGTATGGTTCACAATACTTGTTTCATTTTGAGCAATTCCATATTCAACAAGCTTCTGCAGCAACTTTTTCACGGTTGTGAAGGAATACTCTGGTAAGAAATATGTCAATGTCTTGTATGTCGGATTAGCATTGGTGCTAATTGCAATTTTAGCTAATGGTTTCTGATCGGACTCGTATTTTTCAAGGCACATACACATACGATTCCAGTTTCCAACTCCATTTTCAAATTTCTTAAAATTGAGATACTCTCCCGTATAAATCTTCCATAATTCTTCGTAATCATCAGCAAATTCAGGGAGATTAAACTGGTTGTCAGTTGCATTCATGAGAGCAAACATATCCTGAATCCGAATAAATGAAGAGTCCTTTACATATTTGAGGAAATCACAACCAATATGTTTAGTAAAGGTCTTGCTTCTCCAATCAAATTCAAAATATGCGGTTCTTTGTCCAGTAACTTTCCCGATGAACATTGCATTATCATACTCGGAAGGGAAGAGCCGTGTACTTCCATCTACCATTTGAACATTCTTATCACACATGAACTTTATAAATTCATCTGATGCCTGTTCATACCCCTCAACCGGAATAATATGTTCTTCGTCAAGCCATGCATTTCCAGCATCCTTTTGGTATTGCTTTTTAAGCTTATTCAATTCTTTCTGAATTCTGGTTAATTCCTTATCTGACACCTCGCTTAGACAAGCAATCACCAGTTCTAGTCCACAATGAACTTTTCTCTTCCCATAGTAATTCAGCACCGAATCCAGTTTACGGATCAACAATTCAATAGACGAAGCTCGATTGTAGCAGTACAAATAATATATTTTCTCAGGGCTTAATACAGTTGCTGAAGCTACGTTTGCAAATATTGCTTCATTTCTACCATTCTGGTATTTACCGTCCTCAAATGCCATTGCAACGGCAGGAACATAAGAATATGTAAGAATAAACGGTATTTTTTCAACCAACACCTCGTCAAATGCCTTATAATTGCAATACAGATTGCTCTCAATTACAGGGAAAAATGCATGTTTAATAACGGCCAGTCTTTCCTCAATTTTACCCTTAACATCCGAAGGCATTCCTGTAATGGCCGACTTCAAAGCATCCTGATAATAGTCATACTGACGGCTGTAGCTCTCCACACCATTAATGATATTTTTAAGTGCAAACTGGAATTGCTTAAATGCTTTCTGTGCTTCATCATTATCATTTGGAATCAGGTTCTGAATGAATGCCATGTCCGGATTCTGATACAGGCTCTCTTTTCTGACTTTATCAGCCTGATTCTTAAAGCATCTATGAAGCTCAAGAGACATTCTATCCAATTCATCCAGCTTCGGATCAATATCTCCCTCATCCCATTTTGCATAATCATTTGCAGTATATTCAGCACTACTCAATGGCGAGGTTTCAGAACCTCTAACCATACAAGGATGTGTTCGATTCTGTGTATCCTTCACACTTCCTCTCACAATACAATCTTCCAATTTAAGTCTGCCATTTTCATCCTTCGGTGCGGTCCAACCATCTACTGCTCTTTCTAACAGCCAACGTCTGTGTTCCAAATCAACAAGCTGATCAAATTTTCTCTTTGCATCATTATCCGTTTCTTTTAATGCAAGAATCTGTTTGGAGAACAGATTGGCCGCCTCCAATAGGTCATCGCATTCAATATGAACACTGTGGAGCTTGTATTTGATTGAGAGTGCATAAGCCAATGAGGATGTACGATTATATCGATCTTTTTCATCCTCGCCAGAGAAAAATTTGTTTCTCTCCGCTGTCACATCCATATTCAATGATCCATTCCAGGAAATATGGGTGCTGAATGCCATTTCTCCAAGTCTCTGGTCAATTGCGGCAACATCGACAGGCTCATTGATACAAACCGGATAAAGTCTATTGTCCAAATCTACCCTTCGAGCACGTTTCACTTTTTGACTTACATAACAAACAGGGCATGAGTATCCTAACTGTTCAGCACAAAGACGAGCAATAGATTGACTGACTGTATCATTTCCTAATGCAACAAAGACATAGCAATAATCTTTATTTGCCATAACAGCGTTCATAATGAGATTCTCGACAATATCCTTATTTAACTGAGAAGGTTTATTTGTAAACCTCAAACTTTCGTCTATACCTTCCGTTGTTTCAGAAACGCCCTGGAATTCCAACGACGCATAAGCCAATTCATCTTTCCCTTGTAACGATCCATCAATATTGACAAAATCCTTTAATGCAGGTCTAAAACGTAAGTATGCCTCTTTATCATCTTCAGGTGCATCAGACACTGCAGTAATATTCAACTGTGTTCCTGACATCTGTCCAGACTGCAAGCAAATATCAATAAACTTCTGCCCATATGTTCCGGAACCAATTACCAATACATTAACATCTGACACATCGACAGGAACAGCTTCATAAAGCGGATGCTCATACAGGAGCTTCTGAATAACAATTGTAGGTTCAGAGATACCAACATGGTTCTTCTCAACTGGCGTCCAAAGCATCTTTGTTAACCTTAAAATCGCTTTATCCAGATCTGCTTTTAATTCTGTACAACTCTGATATCTTTTTTTAGGATCTTTAGCCAAGCACTTCTCCAGAATCCTGCAGATTCGAGACATCAATGCTGCATCCGAGTTTGTTTCAGATCTACTAAATAGAGAAGAATGCTTTACCAACTGGTCAATACTTGAGTAATAGAAATCTCTGTACAAACCATCCGGTATATCCTTTGTTATAACTACTGCATTGAAAAGCATTGCACCGATAGAATATATATCAGAACGATTATCAGCTTTTCCTTTTGCCACTTCTGGTGCACAGAATCCTTCTGTTCCTGATACGCGAATAAATTCGCTGTCAACAGAACAAAGAGTATTAATATCAAAAAGCGAAATATTGTTCGGTTTGATTTCAAAATCACTATCGTACTGCACCAGAAAGTTGGATGGTTTAATATCCATATGCATCAGTCCTGCAGTATGCAGTGCCTTGATACAGTCTGTCAGTGCATTCATAACATACAGAATATCTTTTAATCTCGCTTCTGGATGAAGTGCAGGTTTCTTCCTGATTTCGGAGAGATATACATCAAATCCCTTACCCGGAACGCCTGGGGACCAAATATAAACTGTAGATTTTCTGTCATCTTGCATCTCCACAGTTTCATTATTCTTTTTTTTCAGAAATGTAAACGGTGACTGCGCCTTTGGGGAAGCAGGCTGCATTCTACCAGTACATCCATAAAGAATCTCCCCATGCTGAATGTAACTCTTTAGGATTTCATTTTTAGGATTGTCCACCATGACTTTTCGTAAGAGTTTGTACGTACTAAGATAGTCCTTACACATCTCATCAAACTTTCGAATTGTTCCCGCGCCAGGAACCAGTTGACCATTTGGAAGTCTTTCAAGCGAATAATACCATGCCCGATTACCAACTACAGAATCAACCGGATAAAACTCTTTCAGTTTTCCGGTTTCAACAACTCCATCTTTCAATGTCCTTGTTGCCTCATAGCAGACCGTTGATCCTCCTTCTCCAATCACTGACTTAATGAAGTATTCTTCCGGTGAACTTCCATCTTCATTTCTTGACAGCATAATCGTTCCGGTCAAATAATTGCGTCCCGATTCTTCCATTGTTGTATCTCCTTTATTTTCTTCTTCTCGTAAACGAAATATAACTACAATCGTCGCTATTTTCTTCCGAGAGCAGTATGCGGTTTAATCTATCAATATCATAATTGTTCAATAGATTAACCACGTCATTATTTTTAAGCATATCCAAAAATCCATCTGAACAAAGAAATAGTGAATTTCCTAACGGTACATTTATCACATCAATCTCTATCGCTTTTTGAGCCCCTTTCGTAGTAGTAAGACAAGGATTTCCTCGATATCGCTTTGGTCTCATCAAGTATGAGTACTTTTTCTCATCATCAATCGATAAAATTGCTCCATCACCAAGATTAACAAGGACTGTTCTTCCGGTCTTCTTTTCCATAAAGATAAGAGCAAGTGTGCTGCCATAATCCCTCAGATCATATGTATCTCTCTTATTACATTCGATGCAATACAGAATTTGCTCTGTCAAAAGATATGCAATCTTATCTTTCGGATAATTAAAGAAAACTGTCCCTTCACTCTCAATAACTTGCGCCATTGCCTGACATGATAATTTCGCCCCTTCCAATCCCATTTCACATGCAGTCGCTCCGTCCGCGAGCATGATTGTTATATAATCTTTACCTTCAATATTGAAAAGATAATCCTGATTATCCTGATTTAATGCTCTGTGAAAAGCTCCTGTTTTACTGAATTTATTGATGTTCACTGTAGATCATCGCTCCTTTTCTTTATTTGATAAGGCAATCATAACAGGGGCTTTTTAGGAAAGGGCAGGGGGGGAAGAATCACTTTTACATATATCCGTTGTTCACAACCAAGTAAAAATACAAGGCGGTGACAACATACATGTCAAAAATATTCTTCTCACTCAAAGGCTGATATCTGGCTTCTTCCAGATATTCATTGATTGAGTCTGCATAATTATCAAATACATCCGGGAAGGTATCCAATTCTCCTTCATCATCTAACGTTGAAATATAATAGCTCAGATGCAATGCAATCAGGTTGTTTCTGGTGATTCTTCTATTAACTCCAAGTCGTTCAACCAGAAGTACAGAAAGTCTATAATCTGATTCATCAGTGACTCTATAATATCTGTCAGATACACATTTCAAGAGTATTTTAAGCTCATTATCAGAATAATCTCTCTCTCCAAGATAGAAATTATCACCACTTTTCCGAATATCAAATCCAATGGCACGTAAAGCTGAAATTGCCTCTGAAAACTGTGAACTCACACAGACTACACCTTTTTCCTCCATTCTGGCTTGAACCTTATATGTTGACATAGCAGAATTCTCACTGGAATGGGTATATAAAACATGCAGCAAAGTAAGCATACGACCTCTTTCGCTTTTGCTATAACGACCATTATGTATGCGCACCCTGGAATCTAATTCGGACACAACTTTCATAAATTCCGTATCACTACTATATCTTGCCTCCAGCAGTTCCTTTACCTTCCAATCAAAACCTGAATCCGTCTTAAACGCGATGTCATCCTTTCTTTCATTCGTCATATCATTTCGCTGAATAATGTCGAAAACTTCAATATCGTCATAAGTGTCATCAAGATATTCCATCAGTTCATCAACATAGTCTGAAGCAGTATTCTCTTCCGAAGCAACCATAATACGTGCAGAACCGATATTTTCTAGCGAAACAACTAAATAATGAGTCAAAATATAATCAGGAATCTCTCCCATGGGCTTGTTCAGCAGCACATTAAGATGGGTATCCCTATAAACATTTGTATGTGTACCGGCCTTCATCTGACCAGTTTTGCCAGTACTCTTTGATAATTTCACGCAATTCTCGATAGTTTCTTCCGCTTTATCAATTCTCTGTCCAGGTGTTAACTCTAAATCATCTCGACAAAGGAAATAAATATAAATAGCTTCAACAAAATTCTTATAATTGATGCCTTCACCGGTTGGCTCATTTTCAACAGAACCTACCGATTTCGGATCCGCATATGCACCTGAAAGCAATCTCAACAGATTGTCATGATAGAAATCTTCAAAAAGATTCTTCACAACATCCCTAGCTGGATCATAGACTTTGCCATTAATCGGAATGGTCATCTCAAACATGAATGCAAAATAATAAAGATGGACTTTGGTTTTTCCATTAACCCTAAAGTTACCTACTGCCAGATCATTACATAAATCCAAGAGTTCTAAGTCAATGCTATTTTTTTTCGCAGCATTTTTCTTTGCTTTTACAGCATCTTTTTTCGCCTGCTTATACAAATCAGCTGCGGTGCCTTCTTTTCCGGTTTTCGAAACTCTTTTTATCGCTTTCAACTGCTCACGGAAATCTTTCTCCACAGCATCTGCCAATGCTGATTCGCCATTAATGCATTTCTCTGGAATAACACCCTTCTTAATAGCATTTACAACTGACTGAACCAATTCTGTATCAGACTGACCCTCAACAAAACTACCATAAACATTCAACAGTTCCACAAGCATTCTTTTAGTGTTGTCATTCAATACTATTCCATCAATTCCTACTGAACGATCATTACTGTACTTTTCAATTCGATCAGCAATAAGAACTAAAACATCTGCATTTGTAAGTTCAATAGTACCCTGATTAAAAATGGAATCGTCCAGCTTTGATACAACCAGTTCCTTCTGTTCCTGTTCATCAGAGTTATCAAATGTTATTTTTTCTTCTGCACTAAAACGCTCACTTGCCCATGCATAAATGCTCTTAATATTGAATCTCTTGAAATCCACACCTGAACCAAGAACAAACTTTTTCAGTATCGCTACTCTTACAGTATCATCTGAGTATTCCGGTGCAAGACGGCGAACGATTCTTTCCATATAACCAGAAGTATTTGGCGCATTCTTATACATATCATAAAATGACTCAAGTAAATCACTCTGCATTTGTTCGCGTGTTGAAATCTGTTCAAGAAGTGTTCTATCGCCAACAATTGCGTCTGCACTAATATCACGTGCATCACACAAGCGTTTCAGGTCTCTCATTCTGAACTTTTTTGAATCTTTTGATGCTTTATCAACGGCACTAAGTGCTCGTTCGTAATCCTCACGACAATAATAACTTTTTAGCTCTGAAAGTTTCCCCTGAAATATGGTTTCCATGTTCAGGGTGTACTCAAATTGTTTATTCTGCATATTTCCTCCTGTTAATCTAATACGTCTTTAATACGTACAATCAATTCATGTATCCGATCATCTATAGGCGGTTTTTTTCCAAAAACCATCTCTTGTCTGCATAAATAGTACTGGCATTCATCATCCATCTCAGAATCATCTATAATAAATGGAACAATAATCATTCCGTCTTTTACACGATTAAATGCTCTGTCTATTTCATTCTTTACCTGTTCGGAACTAATAGAATTCTTACTTATTACAACGAGAAAAAGTTTTGCCTCCCGAATAGCTTGCATTATTTGTTTTGCATATGAGCCTTCTTTTATATCTCTAGTCGCAATCCAAGTCCGAAATCCTGCACGCATAAGATTATCAGCAATTTTATCGGCAATTTCTTGGTCTTTGGATGAATAACTAATAAAAATGTCTGGTTTCCTGTTGTAAATCTTTGATTGCGTTAATCTATATTTTTTCTTACAATCAAGTCTCTGCAACTCGGCTTCTGATAGGTCAAAGCATTTCCAAAATTCATCAATATTTATGCCTTGAGTATCTATTAAATATGCCTTGCAACCAGGATTAAATCTATTTCCTGTACAATACGTTGAAGTTACATCTTGCTCTCTGGCTAATAATTCGTTTGCATATTCAATGGTATTCTCCTGAAATTTATGAATTATAGTTTCCGGAAATCCCAATTTAATATGTGCATTTTCATTAAATGAAAAAACCACGCATGAATGCAATTTCTTCCAAGAAATTGCCTCTAAATAATCAATTAATGGAATAATAGCGGAACCACCAAAACCACCAAAACTTGAGAGCGAAAAAACTAAGTCAACATGTTCTGCAGTCTTTATTGCTTTAAAGAAATCTGACATCAAACCATTATAGATTTCGTAGTTAACAATATTTCTACCAGCGTAACGTCTCATACCAGTTCCATCTACTGTATTAGGGAAAATATACTCATCTCCCGTTATTTTTTTTCCTAATGGCTCTGTGTTTACATAATAGAATTTTTTATCAGGATCCTGTTCATACAAATTCTGATATTTTGATAATGTTCTACAACCTATCCCACCCAAGCCAATATAGAATTTCATTTCTACTCCTCCCATAAAACTCAGAAAATCTTTATCATATCACTATCCTACCACCCTTCACTTAAATAAAACAGTGGGGGAATCATCCCTGCGATATGTTATGAATCTTCTTCAGCATAACAGAATCAAGCATTGTTCCTTATGTCACTAATTGCTCGCTTAATAACTCAGCAACATCTTTACACATTTCAAATACCTTGTCCGACCCAAACAGGAACAAATCCTCATCCTGTCTAAAAACTCCACCCGCTTCAGATAGAATGAGTATACCAGCGCAGATATCCCATATATTGAGATCAAGTTCAAAATAGAGTTTTGCTTTTCCTTCAGCAACCATGCAAATATCAAGAGAAGAAGGCCCAATGCGTTTCAAATCTGATGAAACCTTATACACTTTTTGAGCAATATCGAATATTTTCGCTGTTTTATCTCTATTGTACGGCATTCCAAATATCGCTATGCCTTCATTATCAATAAAATTTCCAACATGAAGGCGTTGCGTGATGCCATTAGAAACAACATAACTCCCCTGGCCTCTACAAGCATAATAAATAGTATTGGTTTTCGGACTATATACAACGCCAAGAATAATCTGTCCAATTTCTTGCCTTGTTAAAGCCACTGATACAGCGTACGGTAACCCATAAATAAAATTTGTAGTACCATCTATTGGATCAATCACCCAATTCAATTCTAAGTTTGAATCTTTGCTACTTTCTTCGGCAATAAATCCTGCACAAGGTATCAACTCATGCAATTGTATCTTCAATTCTTTTTCTATTTCCTTATCAGTTGATGTCACAAAGTTTCCATGTCCCTTTTTCTCAACGCGAAAAGATATTGCCAAGTGCCTGTCTACTACACTCTTTATCGTTGGAATTATTTTTTCCTCACAAAAGCTGAGGCTATAATCACTGTTTTCCATCTTATTATCCTCATATTTAATAAATCCACATAAAATCACACTGATCTGTCAAAAAATTACTTATCTCCTCAAAATACGCATTTCCTCCCATATAATTGGTTTTACCGTCAAAAATCTTCAACGGAGGAAAAATAGAATCAGATATCCTATTTTTCTGAGAAGTAGAATCCCCAATTAAAAACTGTATTGACATACTATTTTGTGTCTTTGCAAAAAATATCCCTGGATATGTTTTCAACTTTCTTACGTTTTCACTACAAATAATATCCAGAACCTTGCTACCAATACAGATTCTAAATGTATATGCCGGTTTAAATGTGATCCGTTCTTTTTTTAGATTTAAATCTTGTCTACATTCATTGACACTAGCAACAAACAATTCTGCTAGTTTCTCTAAATCACTAAAATCCACTTCCCAATATGTGGATCGATTTGTGATATATTCCATAAGTTCAATATACTCTCGCCAGTGGAGTCCTTTTCTATACTCGACAATTCTTTCAAGGCTCCAATTGTCAATATAGAAATCTTCCCCTATTTCTTTTATTTTCTGCAGTATATTTTCATTCTTAAAAAATTCCGAAAAAGCATACTCTAGTTCATCTGGTCCAACTTCCTTCATTCCATGTTTTAGGTATAACTGATGAATAAAGGTATCCTCAGGACGAATATTATTCGGAATTAATGCAGCACAATTAAAGTAATTCGTGAATATTGAATTATAGTAAACATCAATAATCTTTTTCAGTTCCTCATGAAATGGCTTGTTAACATCAAAAACACAATTCAATACTGGATCTGGATTCTCTGAACTTTTTTCAGCCACAATAAAACTTTTATAAAACGAGGAACGACTATAACCTTCGACCTTAGATCTATGTCCAGTACCAATTATATGTGTCTGAAGAAATACGGTCATTTCGATTTCTTTTAGTATTGTAAAGAATTCTTTTTTCGTAAGCACATCAAAACCAAAGCATTCTGCTAACATATCATTTATCTCAGTATTAAATGCTAATGTCGTACATTGTTTTACAAACTCTTGCCTGTGCTTATCTACAGGAGTTTCCCAATTCTCCCTAATACAATACATTGAAATATTTGTACACAGATTATTCCAAGACTCAACCGAATGTCTCATTGTTGAATATTTAGGCAATTGCGAAACATATGGTGTTAATTCATTATCGCCATATAAAAAAACAATAATACTTCCATTTTGAAGCAAATCGGAAAAGGCTTTTTTCTCATCTTCGCTATAATCACTATCAGAACAATAGAAACCCTGAAGACTACGACTATTTAGTATCGCTGCTCTATTAAGAATGATTTGTCGAGTATGCATCAGCGATAAATAAAGATTTTTCATTTGGAAACTTTCCAAATACTTCTGAACTTTCTCTGATTCAAATCCGTATTTCAGAAACTGACCTCTTAATTCAGAGTCCAACGATATAACCTCATCCGGTAACCATTGATTATCTAATGCAAACGGAAACGCTGTGGATGGTGCCAAGTCGCTAGAATGTACTCGAAAAAAACAGTTTTCAGCATCATTATCATAAACTTTCTCTGGCATTCCAGCCTCATATATATAATCATCACTCTTACTGAATTCTATCCCCTCAGAATAGACCATTTTACCATTAACAGCACGCAGTATGTTCTGCATACAAGATATGTTGATAGTACCTCTAGCATCTAACTGTACATACTGAACTGTCTTCAAATAGTCAATCACTTTATCAACTATTATTTTGTCCCCACTTACAAACCATGACGAATGAACATTTCCGATAACGACAAAAATCACTCTAAAATTCTCTTCTTTCTCGCTTCTGGACAATGCTTCTGAAATCTCACGCAGAACCTCAGATCTCCTTACCGAATTCTTCGAAATAATAGCAATTACTGTATTAGCCTTCTTAAGGGCATCATTTATGTTTCCAGCCCAATTTTGGCCACTAACAATTCTCTCAATATCAATCCAAACATCATAGTTCTGTCTCAATAGAAATCTAGCTATTCCTTTTGCACATACACCATCTTGATGTGAATAACTAATAAAAATTTTCTGCTTAATGTTTTTGCTTTCCATATTTATTTCATCCTCACAAGCTTTATAGTTTTTCAATCAAGTTCATATCTCATAATCAAATCTATAATTTCCTTACGTTGCGATTTATTATCAAAGAACCACTCTAATCCTGACAGATTACGCTCTGCATTTTCCGTATCACAATATGCTAATTGGATTAATTGGATTTCCGATTTTGACCGTGCCTGCATATACAGCCGTCCAGGACAATTACTAATAGCTGGGTCATTATCATGCTTTCCATGTCTTTGAACGGTAGAACAAATTCGATAATCTATCATTCTCCATATAGAATCATCAATGAGTCCTTCGAAATACTGTGTCGAAAACAATAAATGGATTCCAAGAAGTTCTGCATTCATTCGATTTCCCCAATTTTTCAACTTTTCAAAGACCTCAGGATATTGCACTTTCAATGTCCAAAGTTCATCAAAAGCGATAAATAAATGGGGCATGGATTCAACTGTCTCTGGAGATTGCTTGCGCAACTTAAGATATTGATAAATATTCGATACTTTTTCTTTTTCCAACAGTTTGTATCGTCTATCTATTTCATCCTCAATATTATGTGTAAACTCCTTCACTGCATACTCCGATGATTCTGACAAACCGCATCCGAGATGAGGTAACCCTTTCATTTCATGAAGCAGTCCACCACCTTTTTGATCTATAATATGAAGTCTTATGTTTTCTGGTGAAAAAAACAAACACAAAGACAAACACAACGTTTTAATAAATTCACTTTTACCCGACCCAACCGGTCCAATTATTAAGCCGTGAGGACCATCTCCTCTTTGATGCAAATCCAATAAGACCTTTTCATTATTGCTATTAATGCCAATGGGAACAGTTAGTGATTTTGTAACATCACACAATGCTCTGATTTTTTCAATATTCACTTGGGAAATATCATCCACATTAAGCATTTGATAGTATGAATACTTTGTTGGAAGCACGCTACTAACCATATCAGATCGGATCGTTTTGGTTTCACTTTTGATTCGTTCAATTAGTTTTCGGTATGATCGATCTAAATCTTGAAGAGCTTCTATTCTTTGAATATTCGTTAATCGAAAATTAAATGACTTTGTGATTATTCCATTGTCTATTTGGAACGGGATAATTGGTTTGTTATATGTAATAGCCAAATCCAACTCTTTCGGTACCCAATTAGAAAGCTGTGATTTTTGAGACAACACCAACAGAAACGCATCACATGTTTCTATTGCTTCTGGTATTTCATTTGAATAGTCCCCTCCCATAGGAATTGACTCAGGTGCCATCCAGCAAACTATCTCATTTTCTTCTAATACGTTTCTTATCATCATGGCAGTTTTGTAATCAATACTGCTATAACTAATAAATACCATTTTTATTTCTCCTTATAGCAACCTTCATTTGTCAATTACCTCAATTTTTTTCTACTTTTAGAACATACTTTCTAATCTCGCTGCTAACTCATCTACTTCTTGAGTTGTAGAATTTCCAGGCATCAAATAATCTACATCTGAGTTAATTATATAAAGCAGCTTATCGTTAAAATGCTTGCGACTTAGTTCATTTGGTGGTGGACAACTACCCGGAGGATCAATCGGTACTGGTTCGATGCTATCCAGGCCTTTCTGTTTCAAAGCATATCGCCACTCAGCATCAACCCATTTTGAATCTCTTGCATACTTTGACCAACAGAGAAAAAGAATGTCTCGTTTATCAATTTCTCGCCATAATGCTCTCTCCCAATCATCACCGCTACGTAAACTATCCACATCAAAGAATATATCCATATCAGGACGTGCTTTTTTCATTCCTTGAATAATCATGGCAACACGATTGCGATCCTGACTGGCATATGATACAAATGCTGATAAAACATCCTCTCTCGTCACTTCTATTTTTTGTTCTACCATTGTCTTGCACTTCGCCACAAACTTTAGTCTTGTCGCAATAATGTCATTGATATAAACGTCAGCCACAAACAAAATCTGTCTCTTCTTATAATGCTCTGGTACTTCGACGGCAAAACTAAAATTCAAATATCCGCCTTGCCAGATCTGACTCTCTGTATTATCCTCAATTTCAAAATCAGGCGAAGAAATTATGATAATGATTCTTGCATCTTTTTCAGTCGCCAGAATTCCAGATTTTGTTTCTTTCACTGGATTATCAGCATTTTCAATGGCTTCTTGAACTACGTGCCTAAAGGCTTCCTCATACATCATGATCTCTATAACAGAGTAATCTCCCTTTACGAATGTTTTTGGAACAATTGCTGAGAATTGAACTTTGTCCAATGTTACTGCAGGCTTTTCAATAATGACTTTCGTTCCACACTCGGGACAATAATTGGTTATTTGATTGAACACAGTTCCGCAAATTCTGCACATTCCATATCCACCTGCCAATTTTCCAGATGGAACCTGGATAGCATTTTGAGAAGGATCTTCCCCGAAAAACACACCTTTGTTAACTGGTACAAATCCTACATTAACTTGTGCAGAATCTGATGGGTTCAAGATGGAACCATCTGAATTTATTATTAATTCTCCGCCATCGGCCAATTGTTTACGTAATGCCTCTAAAGCATCGGCGGTTGAACTTTCTAATTCCCCACTTTGTGACAGAGTAATAGGTTCACCATTTCTAAGAGCGTCAGCCAATTGCTTTCGTCGCAAAGTGGCTTGCTCCTGTTCGGATAATGGCATATCCATCGACGCCTCTGTAAGCGAAGAAGCAATATCTGCTCCTTGTTTTCTCGCATCTTCAAGCAGTGCCTTATCATCATCGTCAATTAACTCCAAAGAGTCCAATAATGAAGTAAAACTTTCTTTTTCTTGAATCCGTTGCTCCGCACCATCATAATTCACCTTCTCATACAGCGAATTTATATCAGCATTTGTACAATAAAGTGCATTCTTTAAGCTTTCCACAGCCTCAAGTGCTGTATGATTTCTTTCCTGCAACTCTTTTATTTGCTCAAATCTTATGATATACAACTCTCGTATTTTTTCCCAAGATGGTAAAGAATCCATACTGAATTGAAGTATTTCTGAAATTGCATTATATTCTTCATCTAAAAGCCTAATAAGCCGTCTGATCATTTCATTTAGTTTTTCGAAGGGATTCATTGCCATATTGTTATTCACCACCTTTTTTGCCATTAAACCAACCCAACCAAGAAATTGATAGCACTTATGACTCTGATATACCTTTATGACTTGCTTCATTCCAAATATACTCAAATTCTTCTTCGTATAATCGGTATTCGCTTCGTCCCGAATCAAAAATGTATTGAAAATCTTTCTCAGGAATATAATTTCCATACGTATAGAAGGATAATTTCGCAAGTCCACTCTTTGCACCCTTTATACAATAGTATCTGTGCATCATCGGAACATCTGCTATTCTTACTTGTATGCATTCTGGGTACAACCTAGTTTTTTCCAGCCAATCTTCACGTGACTTACTATATCCATAATATTTCTTTAATGGTTGCCTCATATGAACAGATAGGTGTTCGACCGTTTCTGCATCATTAACAATTACCCTTACAGTAATATTCTCATTAATTGCTCGGAGTAAAAGATCCACCAACTCCGATTTATGATGCCATTCACTTCCAGCTCGAAATAACAATTTTATTTCTGTAACTGTCCCAAGTTTTTTAAAGGCTGAATTAATAAAGTCTGCTGTATTTGAATTCAAGTTCTCTGATTCTTTGTTCCATAAATACTCAAATTCATCTCTATATAATCTGAAATAATCAGATTCTCTATAAAAAATAGGTTGATAGTTTTTGTCCGGTCGCGAATTTGCATATGTATAATACTTTATATTCACTGTATCTTGTTTTGCATCCTTCATGTGCACTGAATAATAACGACGCAACAATGGAATATCTACCATACGAATCTCTACATCGTCTGGATACTCTTCTTCAAATTCAACCCATCGTTCTATGCATTCGCTAAAGCTCATATACTTTTTACGTTTATGCCTCATATATTTCGCAATTTTCTCAGATACATTGGGGAGATTTAGTAATATCCTTATTCGTACTCCAGCTTCAACCAAATCATGAAGCAAATCAGTTTTTTCAATACTTGTAAACCACTCTGCACCACCGTGAAATGCCATATCTATAGACTCAATATTTTCTACATTTTTGAGAGCGTTTCCAAAATATTCTTCAGTCGAAACAAATTCAGAATTCTCTTTCATTGTTCCAGAGAGAATTCTTTTATTATCCACGCCACTCATAAAGCTAATAAGTCTGTCTATCATTGCACTGAGATAATCTTGTGTCGACTTAACAGCATTATAGTTTTCAAGAGAACAAATCTGCTCTGGCATGTCACTATACTTATCTCTTGGCCAATCAAAACCATCACACAAAACTGGAATTATAGTTTTTTTCTTTTCAATTGCTTCAAGAATCTCTTTACGAACCCAATCTTCAGTCGAAACACATCGATCCAACGCGCCTTTAGGTAAAATAAGAATAAAATTTTCACTATTATCTATGGCCTCGTACAATTTCTCGTTAAACTTTCCCGACCGAAGCTCTTCAAGATCTAAAAAAGAGGTTATTCCTTTTTCAGCGAGCTTATCATGGATGATTTGTGCCATCAAAAATCCATTTTCTCTTCTATAACTAATAAAGGCATCATATTTCATTCTGTTTTCACCTCGCCATTAAACATAAAAACGCCCACCTGTTTCGATTAATATTTTCCAAACTTGCAAACATAGAATCAAAGGTGAATCTGCTTATATTGTAGAGCTGATATCCGTATGCATTAGTCAAAAAAACATCGACTACGGTAAATTTATCGTTCGCCATCTGCTTTACCTCCATCGGGAATTATCTCAATAATATCCTCTAATCCACAATCAAGAGCTGCACATATTTTACACAATACTTCCGTGGAAACATTTTCTTCTTTTCCCATTTTTGCTATCACATTAGTTGTTAAACCAGCTCTTTCTCGCAGGTCCTTTTTCATCATATCTCGATCGATCAACAATTTCCAAAGCTTCTTGTAACTTACACTCATGTTATGTTCTCCATTTACAGATTGCGATAGTATACCTTTTACTACTTTTATCTTATCAATTATACCTCTCAAAGATACTATTGTCAATTCTGTGTTGAATATTTCAATTTTAAATTGCCATTTCACAAAAAAACAAAACATGTAAAGAAACATAAAGACAGCTCAAAAGAGCTGTCTTTATGTTTCTTTGTTTCATTTTTTCCTTATTTCTACCTCCTTATAAAATGAAAGCCATTACTAACAGTGCGATTGAAATCTGGATAGCATAATTCACAAAACCATATTTCAGATACTGTGATACTCCCCAGGATACTTCTGTTCTATCTGCCCCTGTGATACCGGCATTATTCACTTTACCTGAAAGAATGAATCCAGCCGTCGCAGACCACATGAAGAGAGAGCTTCCAGCACAAATTGCTGCGGCATATGCGACAGCGATCCAGTCAGACTGTGCACTCAGTGGACCATTACAAAGCTGTACGATGATAGGCATCATTGCTGCAGCTGCAGGTCCAGCACTGAAGATACCAGCCACAATGGATGTAATCAACATAATCGCCATCACAAGCAATTTAGGATTGGAAATGTTTGCCTGAAGGAACGCTGCTACCATGCTGAGAATTCCTGTCTCACTCACAACCTCTGCGAAGAAAAGGAACGAAGCGATTGTAAGAACCGATTTAAGATCCATCCTCTGCTCTACTTTGAGTCCTTTTACTGCGCAAATGAGCATTGCCACACCATAGCCTAAAATTGCGATTACTTCAGGAGGGAGTACATTCTGAGGGATGAAACTCCACGCAAGGAACATGCTTACAAACACACATCCAAGCCACTTCAGAACATCATATCTAATCTCGATATTCTTGTACTGACTCTTGAGATTAGTGACCGCAAGCTTTCTGATTGCGCCATCATCCTGCTCGTTCTTCACACGCATACCCCATACTGCAATAAGTACAATGGATGTAATTGCAAACAGAGGGAAAGCATATGTCAGGTAACTTAAGAACGAAGTAATGCCGCTCGTCATGATTACGATCGCCGGAAAGTCACCAACCGGGCTCGCTGCACCTCCGGTATTAGAAAGTGCAAGGATTGCCGCAAAGAATACACAAACGTATTTCTTATCAACTTCCAGTGTTTTAAGAAGAACAAACACAATAGGAAGAATCATCATTACCGCTGTAATGTTGTTTAAGCAGGATGAAATCATAAACATCATTCCACCAAACATCATTAAGCATAAGCGCTTTCTTCCCTTTGACAATTCGGCTATCTTAATTGCGAGCATCTGCATAATGCCTGTCTCAGCAATAAGATTAGTAAACAGCTCCATTACGATGAGAATTACCAGAACATCGTATGAGTAGTTTCCCATAACCGACTTTACAGGGATGCTACAGCTAATTGCCATAAGAGCACCGACAACAAACATCGCTGCGATAAGAAGCAATGAACCATTCTCCTTAAGTCGGTTAACAACCGATACTTTTTGAGCAGTATTGTTTTCTGCTCTCTGCTCAGTTAAACAGTTTCGATTTACTGCAATCGTATTCGCCATCATTCTGCCCTCCATACGGTATTAAATCTATCTCGACTCACTTCCATCCATCCCTCATATCGGACTGCATCTTCCAATTCAACATAAGGAACGAATACTTTCTTACCCAAGAAACCGCTATAATGATCAATCATTCTATAGGTTTCAGGGAGTACCATCAATCTTCCACCTGCCACATATCCACAAGCAACTACAAGACCATTACCAGGATAAAATGCTTCAGGGAAATATGGTTCTTCCAGTAAAGAAACTCTCATTTCTTTTGGAAGATTGACACTCAATCTATCTTTGATTTCCTTCTCCATATCACAAGGCACAAGAATAATAGCCTCATTCTCCGCTCCGTGTTTAGCAAGGTAATCAATCAGGTGAATTTCCGGAGTGAGAAGCATGTACTTATGCTTGCCAAAGGCAGCCAGCCAATCAGCAATTCTGGAAGTATTCTCTATCAGCTCCTTACCAGGCAAAGGCATTACTTCACCTGCCTTTGCCTGGACATCAACACTGCTCAACACCTCAACCAGGTTATTACCTGTCTCAAAGAAACCAATCTCTCTAACTGTCTTCAGCATATCCATATTACTGTTCTCCTCCTTTTACCTTCTGTAAGTATGCAATCAGTCTAGAAACAACTGCGATCTCATACGGCGATGTCTCAAGGACACGAAGGAAATCTTCGCCTTCATTACCGTAGATACCTGTATACACTGCCTCAGCTTCCTGGCCAAGTATAGGACTAGTCCATCTTGTGAAATTTGCGTTCATGTTACGCCACCTCCTTCTCAATCATTCCAAGCACCTGTGCTACCAAAATCTGAATTTCAGGCGGTGCACCATGCACGATTTCGACTGCCGCTGCCGCGGTGTCTTCATCGCCAAAAGCATCTTTGAATACCTTCCAGTCGTTCTCATCGAACTGAAGGGAAATCATACCCTTACGCTCATGAGGCGAAACCGGATGCTTAGGTTTGTGTGCCATATGTTCATTCATGCGAATCTCTTCCTTTGCATGACCATCTTTCTTTACAGTTGCAATCATCATAGCTTTTACCTCCTCAATTTTGTTCTCAGCTATTTGCTACTCCTATGTTATACACTTCCTCTTTTACTCCTTTCGGAGGGGGAAGCTTATGCAGCTTCCAACCCTTCAAAAGTATGTACTTTGTTCTCAACACGAATCACACTGTCGCATCGTTCCACAACGTTCTTATCGTGAGAGATATATACCACACCTGCGCCAATACTCTTTGCATATTCTTCAACGTGATTCAGCACCTTATCAGCTGTCATAGCATCCAAATTTGCTGTACTCTCATCAAAAATATACAGTTTAGGCTTTCGAAGGAATGCTCTTGCAATGGAGAGTCGCTGACACTCACCACCGGACAAGCCAATTCCACCTTCACCGATTTCATAAGCCAGAGCATCATGAACCTTAGAAGATGCCTTACTTACTTTGTCGATCAGTGAATCTAACAGACACGCTTTTCTCAGTGCACCACGCATTTCTTCATCAGTTACCTTTCGATCCAGACCGTAGATCAGGTTGTCTCTAATTGTTCCAGCGAAGAAAAACGCTTTCTGAGGCATGTAGAAAAGCTTATCAGTAAGCTCTTTCTGACTATAACCATCCAGATCATTACCAAATAGAGTGATTGTGCCTGATGTATATGGATAGTATCTTGTGAGACTTCTAATCATGGTAGTTTTATCACAACCAGAATCACCACAAAGGGCGACAATCTTATCACCAGGAATACGCAGTCTGTCATAGTATGCTAAGGTCTTGTTCTTCTCAGGATTTTTAATGGCTACATCTCTCAGAAGAATGCCATTCTCAATCACTTCATGCTCTGCAGATTCTACAGAAAAAATACTATCCTCGCCAGAGTCCATAACTTCTGTCAGCACTCGTGCCTTCACGACGGAGGATGCTGTCTCATCCATAAATCTGTACACTTCATCAATCGGCTTTTTTAACTGATGGGAAAACAAAAACACGGTCTCGATG
>OAUU01000552.1_pt1 | contig 24957 bp, 19 predicted proteins | sample 1501381 | NCBI WGS metagenome assembly OAUU01 (sample SAMEA2580057, study PRJEB22360) | human gut metagenome | reverse complement strand
TACGCGCACATGCACCCCTGTCTTGCCGGCAATGTCCATTATTTGTGCCACACAATCACGCCAATACATCGCTTTCCGTCAACTTCGCACGAACTTAACAGCAACTTACCAGCGAACTTAACAGATGCGAAGTTGCCGTTAAGTTATGTTAAGTTGTCTGGCAAGTTCGGTGGCGTATCTACCGCACGCCACCTGCGCAGCGCAACCGCTACAGTTCCTCCATCGCAAGATTGCGGGCTGCGGCGCGTTCGCGGGGGCCGCGCGTCACGTAGAAGCCGATCGCCACAATTACGAACATCACCGTGCAGCAGGTCCACAGCACGTGACTGCCGAACGCGTTCAAAATCCAGCCTCCGACAAGCGGCGAAAACGCGTTGGATAGCGACCACACCAGGTTGTACAAGCCCTGATACGTGCCGCGCACGTCCTTCGGCGCGATGTTCGCCACCGTCGTGGCGGCGATGGGGAACGTGCCTAGCTCGCCGAGCGTCCATAGCACGGTCGCAATCGCGAACGTCGCCCACGAATTCGCACCAATCTGGAACGCGTAGCCAACCGCGGTAATGGACATGCCCAGCACCAGCACACGGGTGTTGCTCATGCGCTGGAACAGTGCGATCGCAGGAATCTGCAGCAGGCACAGAATGCCGCCGTTAATGGTCAGCAGGCTGGAATATTCGTCCGTGCCGAGACCGATCTGCGTCATGGAAATCGGCAAGCCGCTGACAATCTGGTAATACGCCAGCGTGTACAGGAACATCAGCACCACCATCGACATGAGCGCTTTGTCGGTGCAGGCGCGACGGTAGCTACGCCAGATGGAGAATTGTTGCGATCGCTGCGATTCCGCCGCTTCCGCAGGCTGTTCCACAACTTGTTTCACAGACGATTTCGCAGCACGCCCGCCAATTCCAGCTTCCTTGAAAAACACAATCATCAGCAACGTCGCGAACACCAGCACCGCCGCTTCCGCATAAAACATCAGCGAATAGGAGATTTTGACCAGCTGGTTGGCGATGATCGGGCCGATCGCAAAACCAAAATTCGCGGCCCACGTCTGCAGCGAATACGCGCGCTTTTGCTTGCGGAACAGCACCACGTCGGAAACGTAGGCCGCGACCGCGGGCGTTGGCATGGAGGAAATCGCGCCGTAAATCAGCAGCGCAATCGCCATAATCCATGGATTGCCGATAAACGCCAGCAACACCAGCATCACGGCGGAACCGAGGTTGCCGATGACGATCATCGCCGGCCGGCCGAACCGATCGGACAGCGCACCCCCGTACAGGCAGCCGAAAATGCCGCCGAAGCCATACATGGAGACGATCGTGCCGGCAACGCCCGCACTCACGTGCATGTCGGACACGAGATACATGGAAAGAAACGAGGTGACGAAACGGCCCATCCACAAAATAAGCAGCGTGACCCACAGGCCCCAGAACATGATGGGCAGTCCGAAAAACTCTCTCTTCTTTTCCATTCTTTTCATCATACTTGGCCGACCGCCTGCAGCCGAGCCGCTTTTCTGAAGCGCTTTTCCCGAGGCACTTTTCCCGGGGTGCTGGGACAATAGACGGTTATGGGAGCAATGAAAAAAGGACCGACCAAGGGGTCGGGCGGAAAGCATCGTAACGCGCTGAAGGGCAAGGGGCCGACCCCCAAGGCCGAAGATCGCGTATATCACAAGGCTTACAAGGCGAAGAAGGCGGCGGATCGCCGCAAGATGGCCGATCCACGACTGGCCGCACGCCGTCGAGCGGCGAAGTTCACGTCGGAATCCGACGATCTGGTCATCGGTCGTAACGCGGTGCTTGAGGCGCTGCGTTGTGGCGTGCCGGCAACCACGCTGTATGTGGCGGCACGTATCGAGCATGACGATCGCACGCGCGAAATCGTGCGTCTCGCCGGCATCCACGGACTGCATCTGCTGGAAGCCGACAGGCTCGAAATGGACCGTATCGCACGCTCGTCGAACCATCAGGGCGTGGTGCTGAAGGCGCAACCGTTCCAGTATTCCTCGCTGGCAGAGCTCGTGGACCGCGCCGATAAGAAGGCGCGTGCCATGGAAGCAGCCGATTCGGAAAGCGCGCGCATCGCGGCACGTCCGCTGTTCATCGCGCTCGACGGCGTCACCGATCCGCAGAACCTCGGCGCGGTCATCCGTTCCGCGGCCGCATTCGGCGCGAACGGCGTGATTCTGCCGGAACGTCGTTCCGCTTCGGTCACCGCCGCCGCATGGAAGGTGTCCGCGGGCGCCGCAGCGCATATGCCGGTGGCTCGCGTGGTGAACCTGACCAAGGCGATCGAAAGCCTGAAGGAACGCGGCTACTACAGCGTCGGGCTCGTCGGCGAAACCGGCTTCGAAACCGATCCGCTGGTGGTTGTGCTCGGCTCGGAAGGCAACGGCCTGAGCCGTCTGGTACGCGAGGCGTGCGATTCGATCGCCGGCATTCCGATGTCGAATATGGTCGAGTCGCTGAACGCGTCCGTGGCAGCGGGCATCACGTTGTATGCCGTGGCACGCGCCCGTCGCGAGGCCGCAGCAGCCAAGTAATCGTTTATTACGATATTTATGAAAAAGCTCAAGCCTTATGGCTTTAGGTTTTTTATATTACATTAAAGTTCTGCCATTAACGGCTAATGGCTCCACACCGCAGCGTCCGGATCATCGTCCGGGTTGTAGCCGTCCTCGTCGGTGCCGTAAGTGTATTCGTCATCGATCACGCCGGAATCGGCCTCGGCGTTCAGCGCGTCGACATCCTTCGAATCGAGCTTGTACTGCGGCAGCACGTTCTCCACATAGCTCTTCACGGCTTCGGTCATGGACACGTCGTGGCCGGCCTTCTCCGCAAGGAACCAACGATGGTCGAGTACCTCATGGAAGAACTGCGCCGGCTCGATCTGGGAGCGGTATTCGCGCGGAATCATGCGCACGGTCGGCTCGAACACCTCGCGCATCCAGTCGGTGGCCACGATTTCGAGATCCTCGCCATCACGCCACGTGGAGGTGCGGTAGGCGTCCAGATCGTTGAGCAGACGGCGGGCCTGGTTCTCCTGCACGTCAAGACCGGTCAGTCGCAGCAGCTTGCGGTTGGCGTAGCCGGCGTCCACCACGCGCGGACGCACCAGCACGCGCTTGCCGTCCTCGGCGGTCTTCATTTCCAGCTCGTCCACGTCGAAGCCCAGTTCGTTGAGCTTATTGACGCGCTTTTCGATCTTCCACATCTCGTCCGGGCTGAACTTGTCGGTGTCGGTCAGCGCGCTCCACAGCGAATGGTAGCGGTCCACCAGGCGGTTTCCGATTTCGATTTCGTCCACGTTGCTCGGCAGCAATGCGCCGGAAGACAGATCCATCAGTTCGCCGATGATGTTCGTACGGGCCAAATCCACATCGTATTCACGCTGGCCTTCGGTGAGGTTCACCTGCAGATCGCCGGTTTCGGCGTCCACCAGGAACGCGGAGAAAGCGTCGGCGTCACGCAGGAACAGCACGTTAGACAGGGACACATCGCCCCAATAGAAGCCGGCCAGGTGCAGACGCACCATCAGCACGGCAAGCGCGTCGATGAGTCGTTCGGCGGTGTCGGGACGCAGGTTGCGGGCGAACAGCGCGCGGTACGGCAGCGAGAATTTCAGATGCTTGGTGACCAGGATGGCTTCCAGCGGCTCACCTTGCGCATTATGGCGGCCGGTGACCACGGCGATCGGCTGCACGGTAGGCAGTTCCAGCTTCTGCAGTCGGCGCAGCAGCTCGTATTCGCGTTCCGCCACGTTGCGTGTGATTTCCTTCATGGCGTAGACTTCGTCGCCCACGTGCACGAAACGCACCACGTGCCTGGAGATGCCTCGCGGCAGGTTGACCAGCAGGTCCTCAGGCCATGTTGCCAGCGGCTTCTCCCACGGCAGCGTGAACATCTTCGGATTCGAACTCGCGGCGGTGATCTTCAACGCCTGCGGCTCCGGGCTCTGCGCTGCGGGGTCCTCGGCCCTCACGGAAGTGGCCTTAAGCACACGGGGATCCATCTGTGGCAATTCATGTGATTCCATAGCTCTTCAATTTACCCGCTGACCTACCCACGGCAGGCGGCAAAGGGACTACGAGTGTCACGATGAGAACAGCGGGAAAAGAAAAGCCCCGCACCAACGCGGGGCTTTTCCAACGAGACAATAAGAGAGGAAAGAGAATGTCTCGTTTAATGGTTGACGGACGTTTGCACATCCGCCAAGTATTGGTTCAACCACCCGCCAAGCGTTCCATAAGGAACGCCCGACGGTTGGTTACTCGTTATCGTCTCAGTTCAGACGCAGCTCGGTGGACGGAGCGAACAGGTGCATCTTGGACGGGTCGATCTTGATCTTGACGGTATCGCCGACCTTCGGAAGAGCACGCGGGTTCACGCGGATCGTGGTGAGCTTGTTCTGATCGGACATCATGGTGGACGCCTCAGCAGCGGAGCCATCGGTGATGATGTTGCCATAGATGTAGCCGTCGGAGCCCAGATCCTCAACGTTCATGACCTTGAGGGAGAAGGCGTTGGCCTCATCCGGGGCAGCCAGGGAGGCGTCTTCCGGACGGAAGCCGACCACGATCTGGCCGTTGTCTTCGGCGGTGAGCTTGTTGACGGCCTCAGCCGGCAGGTCCACGGTGTCCTCACCGATCTTCGCCTTGCCGTTGACCACCGGGTGGGTGTTCAGGTTCATCGACGGGGAGCCGATGAAGCCGGCGACGAAGACGTTGGCCGGGCGATCGTACAGCTCGGTCGGGGCGCCGACCTGCTGCAGGATACCGAGCTTGATGACGGCGATGCGATCGCCCATCGTCAGGGCCTCGGTCTGATCGTGGGTCACGTACAGGGTGGTGACACCCAGCTGGCGCTGCAGAGCAGCGATCTGGGTACGGGTCTGGACACGGAGCTTGGCGTCGAGGTTGGACAGCGGCTCATCCATGAGGAAGACCTTCGGCTCACGGACGATTGCACGGCCCATGGCCACACGCTGACGCTGACCACCGGACAGAGCCTTCGGCTTGCGGTCGAGGTACTCGGTCAGGTCGAGAATCTCAGCGGCCTTCTCGACGCGCTTGCGAATCTCGTCCTTCGGAGTGCCGGCGATCTTCAGGGCGAAGCCCATGTTGTCGGCAACGGTCATGTGCGGGTACAGAGCGTAGTTCTGGAACACCATTGCGATGTCGCGGTCCTTCGGCTGCATCGTGGTGACGTCCTTGCCACCGATGAGGATGCGTCCTTTGTTGACCTCTTCGAGGCCTGCGAGCATACGCAGGGTCGTAGACTTACCGCAACCAGACGGGCCGACCAGCACCAGGAATTCGCCATCCTTGATGTCGAGGTTCAGATCATCCACAGACGGCTTGTCATTGCCCGGGTAGATACGAGTAACATGGTCGAATACGACTTCTGCCATGATTTGTCATCCTTTCAGAGGCAGGTACGTGCCTCACGATCCGTTGTAAAGGGATTTTTGTTCGGTGCCCATCCTCGCGGCTTACTACTTTGACAAAGCCACAATTCAAAGCGTTAATTTATTTCTTTGGTTTAGCGAAGGTTCTCTTCGTTGAGCCACGTTCCATGATACACACAACGCTAAAACTGTCAATGCGTGTCGCGAGTCGCGCTGTTTGCCTCCGCTGGCAAAAGGGGATTAACGGCGTAGTAAATACACGCATTTATCGCCATCATGCAAGACAATGGTACGGAGCGAAAGACAGAACAGGGAGGTTGCAATGCGCAATATTCGAATCGGCGTGGTCGAGGACGATCCCGCAAGCTGCCAACTGGTACTTGACTATCTCAACCGATATCAACAGGAAAATGGCGAGCAATTTACCGTTTCCGTATTCGACGACGGCGCACGAATCGTAGAAAAATATACCCCCGTTTACGATATCTTACTGCTCGACATCGAGATGAGCGAAATGGACGGCATGGCCGCCGCGAGACGCATCCGCGAGCGCGACGACAAAGTCGTGATCGTGTTCATCACCGCTGCCCCGCAATATGCAATCAGCGGGTATGAGGTGCGTGCGTTGTCGTACTTGCTTAAACCTCTACCGTGGTTCGCGTTTTCGCAGGAGCTCAAGAAATCGATCGACATGGTGCGACGCAATGGCGACGATTCCATGCTCATCGAAACCGGCAACGGACAGATGCGCCTGAATCTTGCCGACATTCTGTATCTTGAATCGATTCGGCACACCATCGTCATCCACACGCTTGACGGCAAATACTCTATCAACGGCACACTCAAAGACATGGAAGCCAAGCTTGCCGACCATCATTTCTTCCGCTCGAATTCCTGCTATCTGGTGAACCTCAAGCATGTGACGGGCGTTGCCGACCAGGATTGCATAATGTCGAACGGTGAGCAGCTGCGCGTAAGCCGCCCACGCAAGAAGGCGTTCATGGCCGCACTTACCGATTATATGGGAGGTGGCAGGTGATCGACGCAGCATTGCCGAATATGCTGGCCGGATTGACTGCAGGATTGGCGAGCATACTCCCTACAACACCTTCGACCACGATAACCGTGCTTTCGGTGCCGTCGATGACGCCGATCACCAACGCCCTGCCCGACATTCCTCGTTCATATACAGCGATCTGCGAATGGGCTGCCTGCATGGTGTATATCGCAGTGCTGTATCGGCGCGTTCCACTCCAGCGGTCGATCATCGTCAGCGCGGCCGGACTGCTGCTGCTGACTGCAGTGCAGTATTTTGACGGCAGTATGCCGATCTGGTTCTGGATTATCGGCATGCTGCTCGCATTCGCCTGCATGTATGCGACGATTCTGCTTGGCGTGGGCACCGGCAAACGCGAAGGCCTGTATATTACGGCACGCGCGTTCGTGCTGGCCGAATTGGTAGCGTCGCTGCATTGGCAGATCGTTACGTTCATTGGCATGCGCGATGGTTTCGCCGATTACGATTGGCCTGCAATCGTGCTGCTGGTCGTTACGTATGCATTGTGCTTCAGTTTGGCTTGACTGGTTGAACGCGGCAATTTCAGCCAGACCGCGCCGACTTTGCCGACCGCTTCTGCCGCGATTGCGACGATGGCCATCATGATCGTCACATTCGCCATGAGCAATTTGAGTTTCGTATCGACGAACACGCCGTTTTCCGGTTCGGTCGGCCAGGAGATCTTCTACATTCGCACGCTGGTTGATTTCTGCGGTTTCGCGATTCTGTACGCGCAACAGGAGCAGGCGCGTCGCATCGAAGCGAACACGGAACTCGCGTCGATCAACGCGCAACTGGAAAGCCAGCATCAGGAATATCTTCAATCGAAGGAAAACATCGAATCGTTGGGCCGCCTTGCACACGATCTGAAGCATCAGATCACCGCATTGCGTGCCGAAGTCGATCCAAAGCATGCCGCAGCCGGCTTCGAGCAATTGGAACAATCCGTGCAGCGCTACAGCGCGCAGCAACATACGGGAAATCCCGTGCTTGACGTTATTCTGACCACGAAAGAGCGCGCCTGCGCTGATCGCGGAATCACGTTCACCGCGGTCGCGGACGGATCGCTGTTAAGCGGCATGTCGTCGATGGATATCGCATCGTTGTTCGGCAACGCGCTCGACAATGCGATCGAAGCGACGTCAAAACTGCCGAAATGCGAACAGCGACTAATCAAACTTGCGTTATACGAGCAAAATCACTTTATTGTCATCCGTGTGGAAAATTATTACGATTCCCGGCTGAAGAAAGATGCGGAAGGCAATTTGCGCACCACCAAGCGCGACGACCAGCACCGGCACGGTTTCGGCGTGAAGTCAATTCGTCATATCGCGCAACAGTATGGCGGCGAAGTGACGATTCGCACCGAAGACCACTGGTTCGTGCTGACCGCGCTCATTCCGAAGAAAACCGGTCTTATGGCCATATGAAAAACAGCGCCTGAGTCATCTTCATTATCGGGCGCTCAACACCGGCCACCCGTACACCAACCCCCTAGTCTACCGCCTAATGCACCCTTACATGCGCATTCTTCTCAATTAGCCTCTTTTTTCACACTTTTCGATAGATGAATAGCAGCAAGCGGTCCACCCAAACGGCTTGCGACGAACGCACTGACCGCAACCGCGAAGCCAATGGGCACAAACAGATTAATCGGAGCATCCGCAAGTTCCATCACCAAACAAATCGCCATAAGCGGAGCCTGCTGCGAGGCCGCCAGCAATGCGCACGCGCCCAGCAGCGCATACATGCCGATTGAGTTCGTGTGGAATATCTGCATCCATAGAATGCCAAGCATCGCACCGCCGGAAGCACCCAATGCGATACCCGGTTGCAGTACGCCGCCAGAGGCGCCGGAACGAATCGTCAGCAATGTGACGATCGCTTTGGCACCAAAAGACAGCAGCAGAATCGGAATGACGGCCAAATCGGCATTACTGGAGAAGCTCAACTGTGCCGTGGCACGACCGTTACCCATGACCTGCGGCGCCCAAATCGCCACCACACCGGTCAGCAAGCCAGCGAGCGGCAGCATCCACAGAATGCCAACGCCCGACGGCTTGGATTTCTCAGCCCACTGCGAGCCACGACGGAACAGCGCGCCGGCAGCGCCAAAAATCATGCCGGCAACCAGTGCGAACGCCATGTAATCGGGAGTAAACAAACCGTCGGTTTCACCGATCAAATAGAACGTATGCGTGCCCTTGACCAGCGACGCCACCCACGAAGCCAGCGCGGAACAGGCGAATGCGAATGTCACCGTTTCGAGAGTTATATCGGCGAGCAGAATCTCGACCGCGAAAAACGTGCCCGCAAGCGGCGCGTTATACACGCCCGCAAGGCCAGCCGCAGCCGTGATTGCCACCAGCATACGGGTGTCTTTCGCATCAAGATGCGCCCAACGCGCGAACCGTTGGCCGAACATCGCACCCAACTCGCGCGGCGCCACTTCTCGACCGATCGACATGCCCGTACCGACAATGAAAATCTGCAGCAGCACATGCACGACGGTCTGCCAAATCGGCATAATATCGCCATTTACCGCCTTTTTAACGGACGGTACTTTCGTACTGCGCGTACGCAACAGCCACCAAATCACGGCCGCGATGGCCGCACCCGCGGTCACGGAAATCAGTCGACGAATCACAGGAACGTTGAACGGGCCGGATTCCTGCGAATTCTCAACATAGCCAAGCGCAAGATGCTCGACGCCGTACAGCATCAACGTCAGCAGACCGGCGGCCGCACCAATGGCCACTCCCACAATTACCACCGCCGCAATCAGCGCCGGAATTCTGCCGATCTTTGGCTGCGTTCCTTGAGAATTCTGCGACTCCTGCGATTCCCGTGTTTTTTGCGATTCCCGCAATTCCCGCACCTGCCGCACTCCTTGCACACCATCTCCTTCGTTCAATCCACCCCCAATTGTCCCACCTGCCGCAACGTTCGTTTGTTACGCCCCGAGCGTGGCGATCGGCAGTGAAGTATCCACGAAATAGCGTTTCGGCTTCGTGCAAACTCGAGATTTTGCATGAAGAGAAGGTTCTCATCCTTTTAAATCGTCAATCAGGTGGAGACCTACAATCTCAACGGCACCAAAAGCGCGCAACAGTTTTTCCAGTCACCGGTCTGCAATGCGAGGACGATATTCCGCCATCTTCGATTTTACGCTGTTTTGACTTTCGATTTTATGCCAATCTCGTTTTCGATTTTACGCCGGCAACACTGCTGACGATTGCATTTCGATATTCAGAAATCATAAGAAACTACAGGAAAGCAGCAAAAGGGCATAAGAAAGCCCGCCCGGAAAAAGAGGGAAGACCGGGCGGGTTGAGGAAGGGAAGAAAGTTAAGGAAGGAAAGAAAAGGAAGTCAGCTATGAAGGGTTACTTGGTAGCCTCCTTGGAGTCCTTGCTCTTCGGCATAACCCAGAACTTGAGCAGCGGGTAGCTCACGATCACGGCGAGCAGGGTGTTGACCCCTTGTATAATCGTAAACATACACAACAAAGTCATACGATGAAACGGCAGCACGTTGGACGGGGATGAACTCCTAGCTATTCGAATGACCAGCCGTGCACAATGGCGCGTGAAATCGGAGCCCATGGCAACACCTACACTGTCATGGGCGCATAGGCAATCCGCCGTTCGACGTACTGACGAAATAGTTGGGATACTTGTCTGAATCGTAGGTTGCACATATGTGCAACTCCTAGACTGTTCGCGCTAGATACAGGCATACAGTATTCGTATCATACGCAACCAAGGTGGTGACATATGCTCAGCGAACCGGTGAAAGCATTATTTGAGTCCAACACCAACGCCCGTCATGCCGGCGACGCAGACAGACTCGCCAAAGAGCATAAGCCGAACGGAGTGCATGTACTGACGGATCTCCCATATGGCGTTCCGGACCAACTGCGCAAATTGGACCTGTATCGTCCGGAAACACAACATGAACCTCTTCCGGTCATCATCGACTTCCATGGCGGGGGCCTCTACCATGGCGACAAACAAAATACCATGTGTCGCGATATGTATTTAGCGAAGTATGGGTTCGCCGTGGTCAATGCCAACTATCGGCTGGTCCCGCAAATTGGATTCCAAGGCCAACTACACGATGCGCTTGACGCAATTATCTGGACGAATGAGCACGCGCATGACTATGGCATGGATACGAATGCTCTGTTTCTGATTGGAGATTCCGCGGCCACCCTGCTTATCTTGTACCTCACCGCCGTACTCCATTCACCGGTCGTCGCGTCACAGCTTGGCATGAAGGAAGCCTGCGGAACCGCCCGCATCCTCGCCATTGCAGGATGCAGCGGCATGTATCGCTTCGAGGGAGGCGTGCATGGAACTGCAATGGGATACTATGCGGAAGGCTACTTTCCAACGCTGAAGGAACGAATTCGCATCTCCCCCTATCTTGATGTCGATCGCCTTGTAGTTGATGGCAATCTTCCGCCCTTCTATCTGCAGACCAGCACCGAGGATTATCTCGCGGACAACACTCTGGAATTCGCAAGAATCCTGCAATACCGCCATCATGATTATGAACTGCGATTACTCCCGAAAGGTCTTGACCACGCTCTCGTACACGACTTCGCAGTCAAGGAGGTCGGCCTGGAGCATAATGAGGAATCACAGCAAATCGTAAAAGAGGCGGCGACGTTCTTCAAACGGTACCGCCCAACGACCAGCTAGGAAAGGACGCTATGGAAGAACGGATTCGCTCCACCCGCTCCTCACTGGCAGTATTCGTAGGCTGCTGCGCCATGTCCTTCATCGGCTTCGCTCTCATCACCAACACTTCAGGGCTGTATTTCGACGCCATCAGCCGTGATTTACATGTGGGTCGAGCCAAGGTCAGCCTAACCGTATCGATTCGATTGATTTGCAGTGCCATCTCCATGGCCGCGTTCAGTCGCTTTTCACATCGCATTCGCTTGCGCCCCACACTTATCGGCTGCATTGGTATCTGCGCCGTGGGATTCCTGCTTTGCAGTCGGGCGTATGCCCTCTGGCAGTTCTATCTCGCATTCGCTGTGATGGGACTCGCCTATGTTATTCCGATAACGCTGATGCCACCCATTCTGCTTGCGGCATGGTTTCCCACTCATTTCGGCACGGTCCTTGGCATAACCGGCTGTTTGTCAGGATTGGGAGGAGCCATATTCAATCCTCTGATTTCGCACGTCATCGCGTCATATGGATGGCGATCGGCATATCTACTGACCGGTGCGATGCTGATGGTGCTGCTACTCCCCTGCTCCTACCTGCTTAAACCATATCCACATGGCAAGCTCGACACTGCGTCTGCCCCAAACGCCAAACCTGCGCATGATACACGGACGAAAAGCGGGCATCTCATCGGCATGCTTCGTTCACCGGCGTTTCTGCTGCTGTCAGCCGCCATGATTTTGTTGCAAATCGTATCCGGCATCAATCAGCATATTCCCGCGTACGGGATTTCCATCGGACTCACGCTTACACAGGCCGCTTGGGTGGTCACGGCCCGCATGATTGGAGCCAGCGTCGGCAAACTTGCCATAGGTTCGACGCTGGACCGTGTCAGACCGCAATTCGCAATCACGCTGTTTGCCGCCATCGGAACCACAGGATGGTTCAGTCTGCTTTTCGGAGCCAATATGGAAGTTGCGATCACTGCAAGTTTTCTGGCGGGAATCGGCCAATGCCTGCTCATGATTGCACTTCCCTGGAGCATACGCCGCGTATTCCCGGGAGATGATTATGCCCGCGCGCTGTCCGTCATCAACGCCACCGGCCAGCTGACCGTAGCCATCGCTACCACAGTTCATGGATTGATTTTCGACATGACCGGCGGATATGGAGCGTCATTGACGCTCAACGTGCTGTTGTACGTGCTGGCAGCAATTGCAATCATCACGGTGGCGCACGGGCATACCCAATCCTTCCAGCATCCTAACGGTGATTAGTCCATATCCAATAACAACTCAGCCATTCCCTGATTGGTAGCGAGTGCCGACATCAGTCCACCGACCAAGCATGCGTGCAGTGCCCGCGCACGCCACGTCTCCCAAGCGACTCCAATGACCAATGGAATGTCACGAAACCGTTCGAAATCGATGCTGATGGTGCGCTCACACAGACTGGTTCGCACATGATTGCCATCCATATCGATATGATGTCCGCAAATATGCCCGACCACTCCCTTTTCCTGCAACTCCCGTGCTACTGCAGCGTCTTCGAACGAATGGAAGATTTTTCCGGAATGCCCCTGCCGAATCGCTCCCACACCGACAATGGCGATATCGGCTCGGTTACCCAAAGCCAAAGTCATGGCGATCAGTTTCTCCGAACGCACAGCCTGAGCAACTTCCGCGAATCCCATGATCAGTGGCGCAGGAAGCAACGAGTAGGCGCATCCCAGACGTTCTGCCATCATTCGGCAGATTTCCGGAGAATCAGTCAACGAGTTGGTGGAAGACAACGAACCCAGCATCTGAGTCACATGCGCACGAGGGTAGTCAAGGGGAGGCAAGGCTCTGATTGTCGCCGCCATCGGCGTCCCGGTCGATGTAACGATCAACGAATCCGGTTTGAGGTTTTCCATCAGCAGCTGCGCCGCACATTGAGGCACTAGCATCGATGCGATGTTGTCATCGTATGAATATGCGACGCGTACCGTTTTCAATCCGTATTTGTCCCGAAGATTCTCCTCAAGGGATTGCAATCGTTGCAATGGGTGCCCGATGGTAATCTGTACGATTCCGGTTTCCCGTGCTTCAGTGAGCATGCGTGACACCGATGACCGCGAATAGCCGACCTCTCCGGCAATCTGTGATTGATTGAGTCCCTCGTCATAATACATCTGCGATACACGAATCAGCTCTTCGATATGCTGTCTGGTTTGCATCGACGCAAGCGCGGAATCTTTGAACATATGTGCATATTATCTCCAACACCCATACGAACATGCGCGATAAGCATACGTTTTGAGCCCATCATCAGCCGATACTCCGGTAAACCAGCAGTGTGACGTGCACATATTCTCATTCATATCCCAATGCCATTTCACCCTCAAATTAGTCTATAACCGGCTCAAGGAAGAAACCGGGCCCGCGTTACCGAAGGGCGATCTTCGGGTGATGCGGAAGGAACAGAGGGAGAAAAAATACCATGTCGAAAGTATGGCAATACTTGAAGCAGCATGCGTATGGCGCACTCACCATAGTTACGGTGTTGTTGTGCATTCTGGGCAGCTGCATCGCGAATCTGGCACAGACGGATTTCGGCAACGTCACCAAAGAGAATCTGACCATCGAAACATCATCCGGCCATAGGCTCGGCGTCAACATGCTCAAGCCCAAGACCGCCACCAACGACAAGCCGGCACCCACCATCGTGTTCGCGCATGGCGGCAACGGTCTCAAGGAAAAGTGGGATCTGTACCAGATCGAATGGGCACGTCGAGGCTTCGTCGTGTTCTCCTTCGATCTTTACGGACACGGCGACTCCGAGATTCTGAACAACACCGAATGGCTGGTCAATGGCCGTGGCCTGTATGACACGGTAAAGTACGCGACCACACTTCCATTCGTGGACAAGGACCAGATCGCCGTATCCGGCCAGTCCCGCGGAGGCAACACCATTCACGAGACGATCCTTCTTGACAACAAGGCCAAGAAGCAGCTGATCAAGGCCGTGCTGTACGTCAGCCGCGACGCCGTCTACAAAGACAACGAAACTCAGTCGTTCGGCTATGTGCCAGGCAAGACCACTTCAGCCCAGGCCGCCTCCAAGAATAACGGCGAGTACTTTAATTATTACGGCAATCGCAATGTAGGCATCATCGCCGGCAAATTCGACCAGTACTCCTTCAAGGAGACCGACAAGACGACCGGCAAGATGCTGCCGAATCCGGACTATCTCAAGCACAATAACGCCAAATCGTTCCTGAACTTCGGTATCACGCCTGACTCTTCGACTGCCGACGGCGTCAGCGGCAAGTATTATACGAAGAAGGTCGATGGCAAGGAAGCATTCCGTGTCATCTATCTGGAAAACGGCTTCCACACTTCGCAGCTCTTCCAGTCGTCTTCTACCGCAGCTGCCATGGAGTTCATGGTCAAAGCCTTCAATGTGAACACCTCGTTGCAGTCGGGCGACCAGATCTACCAGTGGCGTATGATTGGCAGCACCATCGGTTTCATCGGCATGTTCATGTTCGCCGTGTTCTTCGCTCTGTGGCTCTCCCAGATGCCGCTCTTCAGGGGAACTTCTCGTGGCAATGCCATCATGCGTGTCGCGGAATCGCATCCGGGAACCAAGGCTTGGGCATGGGGCTGCCTTATCGTCAACACCCTGTTCGCCACCGTCAGCACGTTGTTCCTGTACTACAACGGCGTCGACACCCATATCGGCACGTTCTTCAGGCAGGGGCAGGCACTATTTGCAGGCTCCATGCTGGCGATTTCCTCCGTGTTCACCGCCATTGTCACCTACATCTGGTACCGCTGCTTCGCTAAGAAGAATGGTATGAACATCGATGAAATCGATTTGAAGACATCTGCTTTCAGCGTGTTCAAGACCATCATGCTGGCTCTCACCGTCACCGGCGGCACTCTGCTGTTGGTCTGGGGAGCGCAGTACTTCTTCAAGACGAACTTCTCGTTCCTGTACTGGGGCATCATGCCATTCGGCTCCTTCAAGATCGTGGACATGCTTAAGGTACTCCCGATCTTCCTGATTGGCTACGTGATTTCCTCCATCTTCATCAACTGCATGAACTACAACACTTCCTATGGCAAGAACAAGATCGTGAACATCCTGGTACTCGCTCTCGTCACCGCCGCCGTGCCGGCACTGGTGTCCGGCGCAGGCTGGGCCAAGTTCATGCTCACCGGTGTCAATGACCTGTTCGGTGCGGCCTACACCCGCATTCCGGACAGCATGTTCCTCACCGTATTCCTGCTGTTTATCACTCCGCTGACGGCTCGCGGCATCTATTCCAAGACCCGCAATCCGTACCTCGGTGGCATCATCAACGCGATTTTGGCCATGGTAATCACCTGCGTGAATTGCCAGGTCGTTTTCCCGGCCTGATCGCGATAGCACAGCATGACAAAGGGTGGTGGCTCATCGACTGAGTCACCACCCTTCTTATTTGCAAGGTACGCTACGCCTTCCAACGACATCAGGCGCGAAGCAGGCATGGAAAACCCGCCCGGAAAATCCGGGCGGGCAGGAAGGAAGAAAGGAATTCAGAATAGGGCTACTTGGCGGCCTCCTCGCTCTTGGCCGTCTCCTTGGACTTGCTCTTCGGCATAACCCAGAACTTGAGCAGCGGGTAACTCACGATCACGGCGAGCAGGGTGTTGACCACGGAAGCGATGGTGCCGGCGATGCCAGCGCCCATGCCCCAACCCTGGCACAGACCGGTCACGTAGCCCGGCAGCACAAGGTTCACCACCACGATGATCACGGCGAGGATCACATACTTCCAAGCGGCGTCCTTGAAGCTGGAGTCGGACTTGAAGACCCACTTCATCTGCACGAAGAAGTTCACCACCTGCGCAAGCACCTCGGCAAGCAGGAAGGTGAGGAATCCACCCAGACCGTTGCCCTTGGTGTCATAGTTGAAGATCAGGAAGTGGAACGGCTGCGTGAGCCCCAAGCCGGAGATGAAGATGGCGGTGCCAATCCACGTCACCACGAAACGGGTGATGGTGGAGATGTTCGACAGCACATTGAACAGGATGAACTCCCAGATATTCGGATGATCCTTGATCCACTGGCGAATCGGTCCGACCTTCTTCTCGCCGGCAGCGGTTTCGGCCGGCTTCGCAGCATTGTTGTCAGTCATGGTTCAGCTCCTTTGCGGTGCGCTTGTTGGCGGATTGGTTGCGGAAGAAGCCGGCGATCACGCCGCTCAATCCGCGGAAAGTATGCCCGTTGGCGATGTTCACGATGGCGTCGACCATCGCCGAGTCGACCATGCCTTGGGTCATCTTGCTCATGGTGCGAGGCGGCATGTTCAGGATGAACAGGGCATTCAGATCCGGCGAGCCGGTCTTCTGGCGGATCTTCGCTTCGCGCTTGGTCAGCGTCTTGGCAACGGTACGCGCCACGAAGCCCTTGGAATCCACCCACGACATGATCGGATCGTTGACGCCGAACGTCGTCGACTTGCCGGGGGCAAGCACCTCATGGCCGAACAGCACGGCCATTTCGGCGTCGGTCACGTCCTTGACCCGGCCGGTCAGATAGTGGCCGAGCGCGGGATCGGCGGCGCAATCGGCGGTCGTGCAATCGCCGGCCACGGTGTGAGGAATCGCAAGCGGCAAATGCTCCGCATTGTCGCCGACCAGCAGCGTCCATTCGCCGCTTTCCGTCTTCCATGCATTGGCGGCAACATCGAAATGGCGGAACGTGTAGCGGTCGAAATCGATATGCACACTCTTGCTTTCATGCGCTGCCAGCTCGACCTTGACGAAGCCCTTCAGCTCGCGGTCGGGATGGAGCACGCCGCCCTGCGGCGCGCGCACATACAACTGGGCCACGGTGGAGCCGGCGACATCGGAATCATTGGTGACGACGAAATCCACGCCGGTCGCGGTGGCGGTGATCGCGCTGTACGTGAACGTGGAGTAGCTCAGACCGTAGCCGAACGGGAAGCGTACGGGCACGCCCACGGTCTCGTAATAGCGGTAGCCGACGAACGGGCCCTCGCGGTAGATCGCGTCACGCCCGATGGCCGGATACCAGCCGGAGCTTGGGCAATCCTCGTATTGCATCGGCCAGGTTTCGGCCAAATGTCCGGATGGGTTGACTTCGCCGGTCAGCGCGCGCACGGTGGCGGACGCGCCGGCCTGGCCGGACAATCCTACGTACAGCATGGCCGCAACATCGTCGAACCACGGCAATTCCACCGGGGAACCGGCGACGAGCACGATCACCACCGGTTTGCCGGTCTTCGCCAACGCCGTTACGAGATCGTTCTGCGCCTGCGGAATCGCCATGGTGGACCGGTCGAGGCCTTCGGATTCGCTGCGTTCGTCGAGGCCAACGACGGCCAGCACCACATCCACGGCGTCCTTCTTGGCGAGCGCGACGGCGTCGTTCAGCAGCACCTCATCCGGCTTGCCTTGGCGGTCGTAGCCCTGCTCGTAGCCGGCCAATACCAGTCCTTCGGCGTTCTTGACCTCGTCGAGGATGTTCTCCTCCTTGGTGGCGTTCACCTTGGATGAGCCGGAACCCTGATAGCGTGCGGTCGCGGCCATATCTCCGATGACGGCCACGCGAGTGCCCGGCTTGAGCGGCAGCGTGGCGGCGTCGTTCTTCAGCAGCACGCTGGAATGTTCCGCGACCGTTCTGGCGATATCATGGTGCGCCTTCGCGATGTCGTCCGACAACAGATCGTCGCGGCCGACGCCGACGAGCTTGGTCGCCGCCGCGATTTTGGCGACTTCCGCGGCACGCTTGTTGATGTCCGCCTCGGCGAGCACGCCCGCTTTGACCGCGCCTTCCAGCTCGCGCACGGAGGTGAAACCTGGCGACGGCATTTCCAGCGAACCGCCGGCTTTGACGGCTGCGACGGCGGAGTTGGAGCCGCCCCAATCGGAGACGACCATGCCGTCGAAGCCCCATTCGTCGCGCAGGATCTCCTGCAGCAGATGCTTGTTTTCGTGGGCGTAGACGCCGTTGACCTCGTTGTAGGAGGTCATGATGCTCATCGGCTTGGCCTCGCGCACGGCGATTTCAAAACCGGTCAGATACAATTCGCGCATGGTACGTTCGTCCACCACGGAGTTGCTGGCCTGGCGGCGCAGCTCCTGGCTATTGACCGCGAAATGCTTCGGGCATGCGGAGACGCCGTTGCTCTGGATACCGCGAATGAGGCCGGCGGCCATACGGCCGGCGACGATCGGATCTTCCGAATAGTACTCGAAGTTGCGTCCGCACAGCGGGTTGCGTTTGATATTCATGCCCGGTCCAAGCAACACGTTCACGTCGAGATCGTGAGCTTCCTTGCCGAGCGCCTCGCCCATCTCTTCGGCGAGCGCCGGATCCCAGGTGTTGGCCACGGTGCAGGCGGTCGGGAAGCAGGTGGCCGGCTTGGATGCGCCGATGCCGAGGTGGTCGCCTTCGCCAAGCTGCCTGCGCACGCCGTGTGGGCCGTCGCTCATGACGAAGCCGGGAATGTCGGCGCGATCGTTGCCGCGCGAATCCCATTCGGATCCGCCGGACAGCATCGCCGCCTTCTCAACAACCGAAAGGTCTTCAAGTTCCATGGGTTCTCCCTCACAGTAGTTTGCGGAACCCGCTGGGCCCATCCTCGGCCTGCGCTGTTCGTTATGCGATTTCCCACCGCTGCACCGCATGTGAGATTTCGCTGCTAGTTTGATTGAACCAGTCTTCGGCCCGCCCACGGGCCCGTATTACACAACCTGTCGTTTTGCTGGCACAATCGGCTGTTCTTCTGTTGCGCACGGCAGGACGTCGTACGCCGGTGAAGTTGTCCTTCAGCGCGGCGGAGCCGTCCACGTCGGACAGACGTACCTTGCCGATCGACTTGATGGCTGCGTTCTGGTAACCGGCGTTGGCGATGAGGTTGTCCATATCGTCGAAGGTAAGCTCGTCAAGCAGCTTGTCCCACTTGGCGTCGTCATAATCCGCGCCGCGAAGCTCGGCCAGGCGGACGCCGTTCTTGGCGCCGGTGGTCGGCATCTTGTCGGAGGTCTTGTCGAACTTGGTCGGATCATTGTTGCCGGTGTTGTAGAACGTGGACTTGTCCTTATCGGACATGGAGTAGTCGGTCGGGCCTGCGAGCGCTGCCTTCGCGTTGGCGAAGTGGTCCTTGCGGCTCACATTGGTGTACGGCGGGTTGTAGTAGACCTCGACCACGTCCTTGCCGGCCTTATCTCCCGTATTGGTCACGGTCACGTCGAAGCTGACCTTGCCGGACTTGGTGTCGTACCTCACATCGCCCATCCTCTGATCGAACGACGTGTAGGACAGGCCATAGCCGAACGGATACTGCACGGTCGAATCGTAATCGATCAAACCCTCGTCCGAAGCGGTCTCGTAATAGCGATAGCCGACGTAGATGCCTTCGTTGTAGTTCACGAAATGCGGAAACGCTTGTATTCCGTTTCCGATTTTTTTGGACACTCACGCTCCGAGCAGGGTCAGCGGCACCACATGGACGCCTTCGGGAGTGGTATAGGAATACGCGCCGTTGCCCACCAGCACCATAAGGAACGATGGATCCCGCTGCCGGGCATAGGGATTCGCGGTGACCTTGTTTTTCACCCGCAACAGCGATTCAACCGCCTCGGGCACCTTGCTCTCGCCAAGTTTGATTTCGATGGCCGCCCACCGGCCGTCCGGCAACTCGAGGATGACGTCCGCCTCCAGTCCTTTTTCGTCCCGGTAGAACGACAGCGACGGCTTGTCCGGTCCATTCCAAGCCGAAGCGTAGATTCTCAGGTCTCGGATCACCAGATTCTCGAACAAATCGCCAAAGATCTGTCCCTCCGCAAGCAGGCGTGTCGGGTTTAGACCCAACGCGGCCGCCGCCAACGAGGGGTCGGTGAAGTACCGCTTCGGCTTGACACGCATCCGGTTCTTCGCCTTGATGGACGCATCCCAGCAGGGCAGTTCCTCGATGAGGTATTCGCGCTGCAGCATCTGGATGTAACTGGAGACAGTCGACCGCGCGGGTTCCTCATCCTGTGCTTGGTCATCCGCGTAGAGATCGCGAATCAGGGTCTTCATCGTCGCCGCTGTGGCGTTGTTTCGGGCAAGCGACATGATGGTGCGACGCGTCATGGCTGGGCTCTTGCCCATTCTGGGCGCGTTGTCTTCCACAACGGCGTTCAGGTATTGCCGTGGAATGTATAACGCCGCTTGCAGGGAACGATCTTTCGACGCGGGCCAGCCACCACGGCAAACCCATTCCGCGATGTCCGTCAATGACGTGGACGCGGCAGCGCGTGGGCAATCGGCGTCGAAAAGACCCTGTAGCGAGACCTCGCCGGAGGATGCTCCAAGTTCGGCAAGGCTCATGGGCCACATGCGTAGATGAGCGATACGGCCGGCGCCGCTATGCTCGTAGGATTCGGTCGGCGGCGCGCTGGAGCCGGTGAGAATGTATTGCCCCGGCCGGTTGGCGTTACTGTCGATGTCATGCCGGACGGCGTCACGCACTTTGGGCACGTTCTGCCATTCGTCAATGAGGTGCGGTTGATCGCCGATAAGGGCGATGGCCGGATCCGCTTCGGCCAGGGGAAGCACATTCTGGTCATCCAGACTGGTCATGCTGTTGGCATGCGCCTGACCGGACCACGTCTTCCCACACCATTTCGGCCCGTCGATCTGAACCGCACCGAATATCCGCAGCAGCGTCTCGATTTGCCCATCAATGAGCCTTGGAATGTAACCTTGTGGTTGCAATGCCATATTTCCGCCTATTTTCAACGATTAGGAACCGTCATCTTACATTTTACGCTGGTTTCATCTTACATTTTACGCCGGTTTCATCTTACATTTTACGCCAGCTCAGCGGATGTTAAACGAACGGTTCAGCGCGCGTTGATCTGCCAGACGCACCACACGGCGTACGAGATCAGCGGGCAGATGGTGGCCGAGACCATCACGTCGGTCGGATAGTGCAGGCCGAGCAGCAGGCGCGAGCAGGCGACCGCGAAAACCAGCGCCACGGCGCCGAGCACCGCCCTGCGGAGGAACACCCGCCGCTTGTTGGTTTCGTTGTCGGGAAAACGCTTGCGCGCCAGGTTGCGCACGGTGAGGATCATCATGACCGATACGATCACCGCGGCCGCCGTGTGCCCGCTTGGAAAGCTGGGATCGCCCGGCAGCAGGCCGCTGCCGACGGAAGTGATCGGCCGTGGCCGTTCGACCAGCCATTTCACGCCGGTCACATACACGATCGGAGCCGCCGAAACGACGACGTCGCGGAAAACCGTCCGCCTGCTGTCGGTGATGCGCAGGTCGATCGCAGCGAGAATGGCGACCAGCACGATGCAGCCGACCGTGGAGAACAGGTACGCCAGCACCGTCGAACAGTCGTACAGATATTCCGGCCATGTGGAAAGCGCCTGCAGCACGCCGGTCTCACGCGTCGTCGCGATCGCCGAATTACGTAGTGCGATGCCGATCATCGGCACGATGCAGCACAGTATGGCGGTCGCGGTGACGACGGCGACGGTTTTTGCGATGTTCCCGTTTTCCGTATGCATGTCACGGTATCGTAGCCGTGCATTCATCGCCAGTTCACCACCTAAGACGGCTTTTGCCAATATCCGCACGTTTCATCCGACCGTATCCGCCACGCATATGCTGGATATCGGAAAGGTTGGTTAAATATTTAAATATATCTAAATACGATGCCGCTATTTCCACCCGTTAATCGCAACGAACATTCAATGCCGGATAAGGACTATTTCGCAGTTTCCGGATCGTATTCCACCACGCTGAGCGCGACCACGCCATCCGCGGTGTGCACATACACGTTCGCCTTGCCGCCGATGTCCTCTAGTCCTTCAACAAGATGGGAAATCGGTTCGGAATCCAATACCGGCAGCACCTGGGCGACTCCGTCGGAATCGGTAACGGTCAGGGTGTCGTCCAGATACCCGGTGGCCAGCGTCTCATCGATGGCGTTTTCGAAGTCCGTCAGCTCGCGGATCTCCTTTTCCGCGGCCTTGTCGGCAAACGATTCGATGCCCCTCTCCACTGTCTCGTCCGCCTTGTCGTTTTCGCCCATCATATTCTTCTTCCCCATTGGTCTATGTGTCACACGTTGCGTGCCGAATGAACCCGTATCCGCATCGCGGAACGGACGCAAAATCCGTCATACCCCATGTATGCCGTCATACCCTACCGCCGAAAGGTGCCGAACCCGTTTCAGGTATAGAAAATATGAGACGCCATGATAATTGTGCGTGAAAATCCCGGTTTTCAGCCGATTTGGAGCGTCTGCCGTCGATGTTGCATGGATTATGCACGGCACATCGTTTGCATAACCGTGCGAAACGTTATCGGAACCGTTACAAACGAATCGTTAGCATGTGACCCCATGAACAGCACCGAAACAGCAAACGAAACCACCACCGAGCAAGCGGTCGAAACGGCTTCCGCCACGCATGAGACAGCCGCGCACGAACGCTCCACACAAGAACCCGCCACACATGAGCGCAACGTCGCCGACCTGTTCGTCGAATGCCTCGTCAACGAAGGCGTGCACGTCATCTATGGCATTCCCGGCGAGGAGAACATCCCCCTTATGGAGGCTTTGGAGCGCGACGGACGCATCCGCTTCGTCCTGACGCGGCACGAGCAGGGCGCCGGATTCATGGCGTCCACGCAAGGCCATCTGACCGGCGAACCGGGCGTGTGCCTCGCAACGCTCGGCCCCGGTGCGCTGAACCTCACCCTGCCGGTCGCGCAGGCCAACGCAAGCACCACACCCATGGTAGCCATCTGCGCCCAAGGCAACGTGACCCGCCTGTACAAGGAATCGCACCAAATCGTGGACCTGGTCTCCGTGTTCCGCCCGATCACCCAGTGGACCAGCATGATCACCATCCCCAGCGCCGTGCCGGAAATCGTACGCAAAGCCTTCTCCATAGCGCAGCGCAAACGTCCTGGCGCGACCTGCCTTATCCTCCCCGAGGACGTCGCGGGAATGCCAGTGCCGGCCGGAATCGGACCGCTGCCACTCCCCCACACCATGCATATCCGTCCAACCGACGACACCATCGCCCGCGCGGCCGACATCATCGGCCGGGCACGCCATCCGATCATCCTTGCAGGCAACGGCGTGGCTCGAGCGCATGCCGAAAACCGGCTGCTCGCATTGGCTGAGCAACTTAACGTGCCGGTCGCGACCACGTTCGAAGGCAAGGGTGTGATCTCGGATCACATTCCCAACGCGCTTGGCGTGGTCGGATTCATGAAGCACGATTACGAGAATTTCGCGTTCGACGAGGCCGACCTGATCATCGCTGTCGGCTTCTCAATTCAGCAATTCGACCCGAAGAAAATCAACCCGGACGACGACAAGACAATCATCCATATCAATACGTTCGTCGAGGACACCGACGCGCACTATTCGACCGCGCTCAACATCATGGGCGACATCGACCAGACGCTGGAGGCGCTGATCGACAGGCTGCGCGTGAAGGGCATCAAATTCGACGAATCGCATCCGATGATCCACGAGCTGCTCGACGGCGAATTCCGTTCGTACGCCGAGGATGATTCGTTCCCGATGAAGCCGCAGCGCATCGTCTACGACACCCGAAGGGCCATGGCCGACGGCGATATCACGCTGGTGGACACCGGCGCGCTGAAGATGTGGATGGCGCGTTTGTACCCGACGTACTATTCCAACACGTGCGTGATCGACAATTCCCTGTCGACGATGGCGTGGACGCTGCCGGGCGCCGTTGCGGCCTCGCTGGAGAATCCGGAACGGCCGGTGTTGGCCGCGATGGGCGACGGCAGCTTCCTGATGAACGTGCAGGAAATCGAGACCGCAGTGCGCGTCGGCGCGCGCATGGTCGCGCTCGTCTGGGTTGACAAGGCGTACGGCCTGATCAAATGGAAGATGAACATCCACAACGGCTCGTACGAGAACGTCGATTTCGACAATCCCGACGTGTGCGAGCTGGCGCGCAGCTTCGGCGCGCGCGGCCATATGATCGAATCCGCGGATGAATTGTATCCGACGCTGTGCGAGGCACTGCAGGCCGGCAGTGGCGTCGACATCATTGCTTGTCCGGTTGATTATGGCGAGAATATGAAGCTGATCGAGAAGCTTGGCGAGGTGGATTTCAGCGACTGATGCGGAAAGGCTGCGATGGAAGTCTCCGGACCGGATTCTGTTCCGGAGACTTCCGTTCCCAGAACATCCCTGTTCTTGGAGCACTCATCGCAATATGGCCTTTCGCTGTTTGGTGTGGGTGAAGGCTGATTGGCGGTGAGGACGTTCGGGTAGTTTGGTGGTATGGATACCACTTCGTTGTTCACCGCCGCCTTGCAGTTGCCCGACCCGTGGAGGGTGTCGGGCGTGGAGTCCCGCGACGGGGCGGACTGCAAACGCGAATTGCATATCACGATCGGTTTCGCGTCCGGCTCGCGTTTCCACTGCCCCGAGGCGGGACGCGGCGAGGCGTCGTGCCCGGCGCACGATGCCAGGGAACGGGTGTGGCGCCACCTGAACTTCTTCCAGTACAAGGCGTTCATCCATGCCGGGGTGCCGCGCGTGGCGTGCCCGGAGCATGGTGTCACAGCGGTTCCGGCGCCGTGGGCGAGGCCGGGCAGCGGGTTCACGCTCCTGTTCGAGGCCATGGTCGTGGAGCTCGCCAAGACGCAGCCGGTCGCGGACATCGCCGAACAGGTCGGCGAGCACGACACGAGGCTGTGGCGGGTCATCCGGCAATACGTGGGCGGGGGGCGCCGGGCCTTCGCG
>OAUU01000545.1_pt1 | contig 25320 bp, 21 predicted proteins | sample 1501381 | NCBI WGS metagenome assembly OAUU01 (sample SAMEA2580057, study PRJEB22360) | human gut metagenome | reverse complement strand
AGAGGATAAACATAAAACGATTTTCCGTTTACATTCTTGCAAGGGATATGATTATGGCTTATTGGATGAAAAAGAAAATATTTTCGGAGAAGAATTTTTCGAAAATGAGAACTGGTATATCCTGCCTCTGATGATCGGAATGGATCGTGTTGAAGCAAGTAGAAAAAGAATTTTGTCGAATCATAACGTGATTTCCATTGATGCAGAGAATCATGATTTCTTTAGCCACAAGGCTCTTAGTATGCCTGAAATGACGGATGAGATCCTTTGGCACGAGATGCTTCGAGAATTTGCAGAGCTTCTAAATGAACGTCAGATGTATGCAGTAACTGCCTATTACTGTGAGGGCATCTCACAGGCTGAAATTGCAGAGAATCTTGAAATTTCCCAACAGGCAGCCAGTGGTCTGATCCAGAGGGCTCTGGTGGTTATCCGTAATTATTTGAACATCAATCCAAGTGATGTAAAAAGAAAAAGAAATAAAAAATAATTTCCAATCCGTGTTGTATAAGCGGCTTATGAAATTTGGATAGGTATAAGGGGGTAAAACCTCTCGTACCTTGACAACTTCATAGCCTGCCCAGAATGATACCTGATCTGAATATGCATAGAGCGAAAAGCTGCGTATCTTTTCAGAGAAAACGTTACGGAGTTAAGAGACTGTAACAGGAACGGGTCTGGGAAAGAAAACAGGAAAATGCTCAAAACTTAAATCAATAAAAATGTTGTCTGAATTCGATTTTGAAGGATGACAGCAGATGCCATGTGGCGGTGTTTGCTCTTCGGAACAGATACCGCCACATTTATGTGCTGTTATCAATCTATCCCACAGTACAAATTTAGGAAAGTGAGGAAAAAGGAAATGAAAAAGACATAGGAACTTTTCTTTTGTAGCTGATAATCAAGTTTATGAAAGATGAGGATTTAAGAAATGAGAAAAGGAAACGCAAAAAGAATTATGTCAGGATTTCTGGCAACTCTTACGGTACTGTCTACAATGATGCAGCCGGTAACAAGCTTTGCAGCAGAAGTACCGTCCGACGGAACAGTTCCGCTATATAAGGATGTTGCAGACATGCTTGATGCAGATGAAGTGGTTGTCGCTCATGATCACGAAGTCAGTGTAGGAAGCACATTTGATATTGAGGTGGACTTCTCAGGCATTGAGATTCCTGGCAACGATAAAGTCAAAGTAAAATTCCAGAAAGCGATGAATGATGAGGGCGAAAGTTTTACTACGGATCATGAGGATTCATACGAAGCTGTCTATTATGTAGAACCTCAGAAGACAGATCATCCGACATATCAAATCAGCAGAACTATCACTGTTAAGGAAGAGAAAAAAGCAAGTTCTGAAACAGTAGCTGAAGCTTCTTCTCAGACAACTACGGAAAATGATTCGGGTGGTGGAACTACAGAAGAAACAACGGAAGACGATGACTCAGACTCGGAAAGTAGTGTTGTCCCTGATGATGTAGAACAGATTACGGACGAAGCTTTTGATGCAGAAATCGAATCTACCGAAAATCAGGAAACTGTAGATCCGGAAACAGGCACTTCTCTTTCAGAAGTATTAGAGGAAGCTGTGGAACAGGATGTAAATCTTGCAGAATTAGAGGTAGGTGAAACCGTTACTTTTGAGATGCCAATGCTTTTTGCAGCAACAGGAAGCCAGAGTGTATCCATTACAAGAGGCAGCTGGTATCACTATGCAGACTATGGATTGGGTTCTTACATTACTGCTCCTTACTATGTGACATGGGGTGGAATCAAGGCTACTGCATATTGTGTGCAGCCAAGTAAGACAGGCCCGGATGATGGAACCTATTCTATTACAAAGCTGAGTGATGGAAAAACACTTGCAAAGGTTTGTTACTACGGAACAAAGGCAAGCGATGAGAATGGATTCTTCGATGAGAAGCATCCAGATTTCTCGACTGGTAAAAGGTTTATCATTACCCATATTGCGGCAGCATATGCCAATGGTTCTTCTGATTGGGATTCCGGAACAAATGCAACCGGAAGGAGTCTTGCAAAAGAACTTTACAACTACTGCGTAAGCATGCCGGACATCCCGGATGTAGACATGAGCTTTTCTGATGATAATGTCAAAGCCTACGTGGAAGGAAATGTTCAGAGAACAAAGACCATTACTTTTAAGGCAGACACATTACAAACCATTACATTCAAGCTTCCTGCAGGTGTGAAGCTGGTAAATGTATCTACCGGAAAGACAAGTGCTGCAGGTGCCAGTGTAGAGATTAGTGGAGGAACACAGTTTTATCTGCAGGCACCTCTTACACAGGCAGAGGATGTGAAAGCAACCTTCTCTGCAACTATGAAAGGTTCCATTGACAAAGAATATTCCGCATATAAGATTTCCACCGGTTCCGGTACACAGGATCTTGCACTTGTGTTTGGAGAAGGTGTTGGGAATGAGAAATATGTGGATTTCAAAGTTACTTGGACAAAAGAGTGTTATGTTTCACTTACAAAGAAAGACAGTGAGACATCCAATGCTCTTGCCGGTGCAGTTTATGGTATCTACAGTGATGAAGCCTGTACAAAGCTGATCACACAGATGCCTGCAACAGATAAAAACGGTTCTTCTAAAGTTACGATTGAAAAGACGCAGGAAGTGGTTTATCTGAAAGAAATCTCAGTTCCTGCTGGATATGTGATCGATACAAAATCCTATAATGTGGCACTTAATATCGGAAAGACAACCACAAAGAATGTAACCGATCATCGAGTAAGAGCAACCATCAAACTGACAAAACAGGATTCTGAAACAGGAGCTGTTCCACAGGGAGATGCCACATTAGAGAATGCAGTCTATGGATTATATGCCCGTGAGGACATTGTTCATCCGGATGGAACTACCGGTGTGATTCATAAAGCCGGTACACTGATTACTTCCTTGAAAACAGATAAGAATGGAGAAGCTTCTGTTTCTGATCTTTATCTTGGAAAATACTATGTGAAGGAGCTGACACCTCCGACCGGATATCTGATCGATACTGCAGAACATGATATTGACTGCAGCTATGAAGGTGCAAATGTTCCGGTTATTGAGCGTCATACAACTTCAAAAGAAGATGTGATGAAACAGCCATTCCAGCTGATCAAAGCTGCCAACAACGGTAAGACCGATGCGGATCTCTTAAAGGGAGTTGGATTCTCTGCATACTTAAAGAGTTCTCTTAAGGTAAATGCTGATGGAAGCTATGATTTTACTTCTGCCAGACCAGTCGTGATCACTGCAGATGGAAAGACAGAGATGTTTACGGATGAGAAGGGATATGCTTGTTCTATTCCGCTTCCATACGGAACATACATTGTAAAAGAAACGACTTCTCTTCACAATTTTGATCCGGTGGATGATTTTGAGGTGGTTGTATCTGAGCATAAACCAAATACCCCACAGGTATGGAGAGTTCTCTTGGATAACGAATTCAAAGCAAAGCTTAAGATCGTAAAGAAAGATGATGAGACGAAAAAGACGGTGCTTCTTCCTAAGACAGAATTCAAAGTGTTTGATCTGACAAAGAATGCATATGTGGAACAGGTAACAACCTACCCTGTAACAAAGGTTCATAAATCTTACTTTACGGATAAGGACGGATATCTTATTCTTCCAAACAGCTTAAGACCCGGAAATTATCGAATTGAGGAAGTGACTGCTCCAGAGGGCTATACTTTAAACACCAATTTTGTAACGGTTGCAGTTGATACGAATACAGCATTTCTCATGGATTCTGTCAGTGGTGATGCCATCATCACAGTAGAATATGAGAACCATCCGGTAAAAGGACAGCTGACCATTTACAAACAGGGAGAAATGCTCACATCTTACGATGGAGAGTTCCATTATGAGATGAAAGGGCTTGAAGGTGCTGAATTTGAAGTATATGCAGCTGAGGATATCTACACTGCAGATTACCAAGTGGATGAAAACGGAAACAGATTACTCTATTTTGCAAAGGATGCATTGGTGGCAAATGTAGCTACCAATGAAGAAGGGAAAGCTGTGGTTAAGAATCTTCCGCTTGGAAAATACTATGTGAAAGAAACCAAGGCAACCGATGGTTTTGTATTAAACACTACGATTCAGGATTCTGAATTTCTTTATGCGGATCAGAATACCCCAGTCATTTTTGATGAAATGACCTATACCAACGAACGTCAGAAAGTGTCGATTACTGTTGAAAAGCAGGATGCAGAAACCGGTGATGTTGTCGAAGGTGCAGTATTTGGAATTTATAATGCTGAGGATATCAAGGACAGATCCGGCAATATACTCGTAACTGCAGACTCTCTCCTTCAGGAAATGACTACCGGTGAAGAGGGACAGGCAGTTTGTACCTTAGATCTTCCGCTTGGACAATATTATGTGAAAGAGTTAAAAGCTCCACTTGGATATGTTTCTTCTGATGAAGTACTTGCCTTTGATGCTTCTTATCAGGGACAGGAAGTACAGACAGTGGAACTGAAATCCATTAAGAAAAATGAGCCTACTACTGTTGAGATTACAAAAGCCGATGCTACTACAGGTGTGGAGCTTTCCGGAGCATATCTCACGGTTACTGACAGTGAAGGCAATGTTGTAGACAGTTGGACATCGGATAAAGATGCTCCACATGTGATCAAAAAACTTCATGTAGGTGAAACGTATACTCTCCGTGAAGAATTTGCACCATATGGATATCTGGTAGCAAATGAGATTCAGTTTACAATCGAGGATACTGCAGAAATTCAGAAAGTACAGATGACTGATGAAGTGCCGGTGGCAAAACTCATTGTAAATAAAAAGGGTGAATTCCTTGATAGTGTTACTTTGATTGATAAGATGAAAGGTTTTGTAGAGCACATTTTTAATTATGTGACAGGAAGCCTTACCGATGTCACTTTTGAAGTATATGCCAAGGAAGACATCAAAGCTACAGATGGTGTCAGCGATGATTACTACAAAGCAGATGAATTGGTGGCAACGATCACTACAGATGAGACCGGTGTTGCAACATTAGATAATCTTCCACTTGGCATCTACTATGTGAAGGAAGTTGCGACTGCCCACGGTTATGTGCTGGACAAAGAGCCGGTGGTTGTGGATCTGACTTACCGTGACCAGAATACCCCTGTTGTCATTTACGATGAAGACTGGCAGAACCACAGACAGACGGCAAGCATCCATATCTTGAAAAAGGAGAAAAATACGGACCGTGTATTAGAAGGTGGTATCTTCGGATTGTTCGCAAAAGAGGATATCGTAGCTGCTTCTGGCAAAGTGCTGATCGAAGCAGATGAGATCATCGAACTGAAAGCGACAGATGCAAATGGAGAGATAAACTTTATCGCAGATCTTCCAATCGATGCTTCTTATTATGTGAAAGAGCTTCATGCTCCGGATGGATTTGTCAATGCCGAAGAAGTACAGGAATTCACTTTCGAGTATGTCGGTGCAGATCAGGCTGTTGTAGAAGAAAACTTCACATTTGAAGATGAAGCTACCACAGTAGAACTTACAAAATCCGACATTACAACAGGGAAAGAGATTCCTGGGTGCAAGTTAAAGGTTGTAGATAAAGACGGAAAACTTGTAGACGAATGGATTTCCACAGAAGACGCCCATGTGATCAAAGAGCTTGTGGTTGGAAAGTACTATACACTCATCGAAACACAGCCTGCAGATGGCTATGTTACTGCAGAAAGTATCGAGTTTACGATAGAGAATACCGCAGAGGTCCAGAAAGTGGAAATGAAGGATGATGTGACAAAGGTGGAGATCTCTAAGCAGGACATTGCCGGAAAAGAACTTCCGGGTGCCAAACTTACTATCCTTGATTCCGAAGGAAAGGTAGTGGAAAGCTGGACATCCACAAACAATCCACACTACATCGAGATGCTTCCAATCGGTAAATATACGCTCCGTGAGGAAACTGCTCCGGAAGGATATCTGGTAGCAAATGATGTACAGTTTGAAGTGAAGGATACTGCCGAAGTACAGCATGTAACAATGGTGGATGAGGCGAAACCTTCCAGACCATCTGAGACACCTTCTACTCCAAAAACAGGTGATGATAGAAACATTGCCTTATGGTATGGGCTTCTGGCTCTGGGATTTGGTGGTCTTGGTGCTGTATACGCACTGAAAAGAAAGAAAAAACGCAACTAAGATACATTTATAAATATAGATAGTAATGGGTGTTTGTGATTTCAAGACCGAGATTGCAGGCATCCATTTTCTATTTCGGGAGGAGAAAACAATATGTGGAAAGCAATTGCGATTACTGGTGGTATCGTTGCTGTTGTTTGCAGCTTTGCATTATGGTGTGCCGCTAAGGTTGGAAGTGATGACGATGATTTCTGGGGCATCGGAGATGAAAGAACAGAGGAAGTTGTTCTAAGAGAGAGATTGCATGAAAAACGATAGAAACGATATCTTAGATCCAAAGGCTGCTATTACGGGAAGAAAATATCACCCAGAAAAACCATGGTCCTGCGTATATTGTCACTATTGGATCAGCAGAAAGAAAGGCTGCAAATTAAATGCATGCCACTATCTTCTGCCGGGTAGAACAGAACTTCCAGAAGATACAGGTAATTGTAAGAACTGTCCTTATGGCAGACATTCTCCCTGCATTGGTTATTGTATTGCAAAATTACTGATGGAGATCAGACAGAAGAAAGGCAGGTGAACCAGCAATGAATAGTATGATTCAGGTCCATACGGAAACAAATGAAATGATTGTATCAGCAAGGCAACTTCACGAAAGATTGGGTGTTCAGACAGAGTATCGTCATTGGTTTCCAAGGATGTGTAGTTATGGTTTTGAAGAGGGCATGGATTTCAAGGCGGTCAATTCGAGGGTAATCGAAAAATCTGCAGAGAAATCGTAGATCATGAGTTGTCCATCGACATGGCGAAAGAAATCTGCATGCTGGCTAGAACACCTGTAGGAAAAGTGATTCGCAAATATTTTTTGGAAGTGGAAAAAGCGTGGAATTCACCGGAACAGGTTATGGCAAGAGCATTGCAAATTGCAAATAAGTCCGTGGAGGAACTTAGAGATCAATGTTTGTTAATGCAGAATCAGGTAATGGAGCAACAGATGATGTTAGAAGAACTGACTCCAAAGGCGAATTATCTGGAACAGATTCTTCAATCTCCGTCTTTGGTTCTGACCACGCAGATTGCCAAGGATTATGGGATGAGCGCCATTCAATTTAACCGCCTTCTCCATGATATGAAAATCCAATATAAAGTGAATGATCAGTGGATATTATATGCTAACTATCAGGGACAAGGATACGTGCACAGTAGAACCATTACGATTCCGAGAGGGGATGGAACCTGTCTGGTGCGTATGCAGACGGAATGGACACAAAAAGGCAGATTGTTCTTATATGAAGAACTAAAAGAAAAAAGAGGTATCTTGCCTCTGATTGAAAGGGGGAGTTCATAGTGCAGGATGAAGTAAATGATAAAACATTGAATCTTTGCATTCAGGCTGGGCGCATCACTGCCAATACGTTAAAGGCAGCTATGAGAAAGTATTTGAATGACATGGAAAAACGAAAGAATCTAAAGATCCAGAAGAAAAACGTGTCGAAAAATGAAGAAATCAAAGTAAAGGCTAGAGATAAAGCAGAGAAAAAACTGGAAGCAAAAAAGCCCAGAGGCAAGCAGACTATGAAACAGCTCATGAATCAGGGAGTTCAGCTTACCAATATTCCGATTACAGATGATAACATCAAATCATTTGAAAGAATTGCCCGAAAGTACGGTATTGATTACAGCCTGAAAAAAGATGTCAGTACAGATCCACCTAGATTTATGGTGTTTTTTAAAGCAAAAGATGTGGATGTAATGACTGCAGCTTTTAAAGAATATGCCGGTGTATCCATGAAGCAGAAAGTTAAAAAGCCTTCTGTGAAGAAAAAACTTGCAAAGACAGTGCAGCGTAAGGTAAAGCATCGTCAAAGAGTGAAACAGAAAAATAAGGATAGGGGTCAGGATCGATGAGTAGAAAGAAGATAATTATGTGGATACCCTACATCATCCTTTTCTATTTTGTGGATAAAGGTGCCTGGCTGTACAGACATTGTGTGGGAGGCACAGCAGTTCAACGATTTGGTGTCATGATGATGAATTATAGACTTGCCTTTACGAATGTTCTGCCAAGTTTTCATTTGTATGATTTGCTTGTTGGTATTACCGGAGCCTTACTTATCTGGGCAGTTGTTTATTTCAAAGGAAAGAATGCAAAGAAATTTCGTCAGGGAGAAGAATATGGCTCTGCCAGATGGGGAACCCCAAAAGACATCGAACCATTCATAGATCCGGTGTTTGAAAATAATGTCCTGCTGACCCAGACAGAGAGACTTACCATGAATTCCAGACCAAAACAGCCGAAATATGCAAGAAACAAGAATGTCATCATTATCGGTGGTTCCGGTTCTGGTAAGACAAGGTTCTATGTAAAGCCAAATCTGATGCAGATGCCCAAGAACGTATCTTATGTGGTCACAGATCCGAAGGGTACGATTCTAGTGGAGTGTGGCAAGATGCTTGCGAATGAAGGATATCGCATCAAAGTACTAAATACGATCAATTTCAAAAAAAGCATGCATTATAATCCGTTTCATTATATTCGCAGCGAGAAAGATATCCTGAAACTGGTTAATACGATCATTGCAAATACCAAAGGAGAAGGAGAAAAATCCACCGAAGATTTCTGGGTGAAAGCAGAAAAACTCCTTTACAGTGCCCTGATTGGCTATATCTGGTATGAAGCCCCACCGGAAGAACAGAACTTCTCTACTCTGCTTGAATTTATCAATGCCAGTGAGACAAGAGAGGAAGATGAAGAATTTAAAAATGCGGTGGATGAATTGTTTGAGGAACTGGAAGCTGAAAATCCGGAACACTTTGCAGTGCGCCAGTACCGCAAATATAAGCTGGCAGCTGGAAAAACAGCAAAGTCTATCCTGATCAGCTGTGGTGCAAGGCTTGCTCCATTTGACATTCAGGAATTGAGAGATCTGATGGAATACGATGAAATGGAGCTTGATATGCTGGGAGATCAGAGAACAGCAATGTTTGTGATCATCTCAGATACTGATGATACTTTCAACTTTGTGGTAGCCATCATGTACACACAGTTATTTAACCTGTTATGTGATAAAGCGGATGATGAGCATGGAGGTCGGTTGCCGTATCATGTGAGAATTCTGGCTGATGAGTTTGCCAATATTGGTCAAATTCCAAAATTCGACAAATTGATTGCAACCATCCGAAGCAGGGAAATATCAGCTTCCATTATTCTGCAGTCCAGGTCACAGCTAAAGACCATCTATAAGGATGCTGCAGAAACAATTGAAGGAAACTGTGATACCATGCTGTTCCTTGGCGGCAAGGAAAGTTCTACTTTAAAAGAAATCTCGGAGATTCTTGGAAAGGAAACCATTGATCTATATAACACTTCTGATACAAGAGGAAGTAATCGTTCTTATGGACTGAACTATCAAAAGACAGGCAAGGATCTGATGAGCAAGGATGAGCTTGCGGTCATGGATGGAAACAAATGTATTTTGCAGCTTCGGGGTGTGCGCCCGTTCTTAAGTGATAAGTTCGATATTACCAAACACAAACGATATAAGGAATTATCCGATTACGATAAGAAGAATGAATTTGACATCCAGAAGTATCTGGAACATAAATTGATTCTGAAAAAAGATATGGTCTTTGAAATGTATGAATGTAATGTTTCGGAGGCAGACGTCGCAGCCATTGCTGCAGAAGATGAAATAGACGAGTAAATGATCCGCTTTTGAGAAGCGGTATTTTTTATGCCTTTGGTAGGAGGTGCAATGATGAACGGATGGATCCGAGCTCCCTGCTAAGGGGAGATCACACAATATATGGCTCAAAAACACTAAATTTGGAAAGGAGAGATTCTGTAGATAGAGCCTGAAAATCTACAGTTTCAATATCACATATGGCGTTTTTTAGTTCAGCGATCAATATCTTACAGACCCTTGTTGTAGCCATCGGAGCCGGACTTGGTGTATGGGGTGTAATCAATTTGATGGAAGGATATGGCAATGACAATCCGGGTGCAAAATCACAGGGAATCAAGCAGCTTATGTCCGGTGGCGGAGTAATCCTTATCGGTACACAGCTGATTCCACTGCTTAGCGGATTGTTTGGTTAAAAGGAGGGAGTAATCCATGTTCGATGGCATTTTTGATGCAATTGAAGAGTGGATGCGTGAACTTCTAACGGAGATGATCCATTCCAATCTGGACAGGATGTTTACGGATGTCAATCAAAAGACCAGTGAGATCGCTGCCCAGGTTGGACAGACTCCACAGGGGTGGAATGGCAGCATTTTCAGCATGATACAAAATCTGTCGAATTCGGTCATCATGCCGATAGCAGGAATTATCATTACTTTCGTACTTTGTTATGAACTGATCACGATGATCACAGAGCGAAACAATATGCATGACATCGATACATGGATGTTCTTCAAGTACTTTGTAAAAATGTGGATCGCAGTTTATCTTGTGAGCAACACATTTACCATTACTATGGCAGTATTTGATGTGGGACAGCATGTGGTCAATTCAGCTACTGGTGTAATTACCGGAAATACAGCAATTGATATTACATCAGCGATTACGAATCTGGATACGACTCTGGAAGCAATGGAGATAGGGGAACTGGTCATCTTGGCACTGGAAACCCTGATCGTTAGCTTATGTATGAAGATCATGTCGGTACTGATAACAGTCATCCTGTACGGAAGAATGATTGAAATATACATCTACACTTCGGTTGCACCGATTCCGTTCGCCACGATGTCCAACAGGGAGTGGGGACAGGTCGGAACAAACTATTTCAGAGGGCTCATGGCTCTGGCATTCCAGGCATTTCTGATGATGATCTGCGTGGCTATTTATGCGGTACTGGTAGCTGGCATTCAGTATTCAGATAACTTAAGTTCCTCATTATTTGGAATTATGGCTTACACAGTTGTACTCTGTTTCAGTTTATTTAAGACTGGATCTTTGAGTAAACAGATCTTTGGAAGCCATTAATCTTTAGAAAGGAGACGATAGCTTATGGCTTATGTCAGTGTTCCCAAGGATTTGACAAAAGTAAAAAATAAACTGGCATTTAATCTGACCAGAAGACAGCTGATCTGTATCGGGATCGGAGCTGCAATAGGAATTCCATTCTATTTTCTGACCAGAAATGTCATTGGCATGTCAAACGCAGCAACGGTTATGGTGCTGTTAATGCTTCCGGCATTTATGTTTGCCATGTATGAAAAAGACGGACAGCCACTGGAAGAAATCCTGATGAATATTATCAGGGTGAAGTTCTTACGACCATCTGTCCGCAAATATGAAACTGAAAACTACTATGAGTCAGAATTAGAAAATGATGACCATGGTAATAGCAATGAGAAAGGAGGCAAAAAGCGTGTCTAAGAAAAAAGCACCTGCCATTCAGGATTCCAAGAAGGACAAGAAGAAAAAGAAGTCATCTGCGGATAAGAAGAATGAAAAAAAGATTTCTGCCCAGAAGACGATCCGATATAAGGAAATGGCAAAAGATGGTATCTGCCGGGTGCAGGGCAAAACCTATTCAAAGACAATCCGTTTTTATGATATCAACTATCAGCTGGCACAGAACGAAGACAAGAATGCAATCTTTGAAAACTGGTGTGATTTCTTAAATTACTTTGACAGCAGCATTCATTTTCAGCTCAGCTTTATCAATCATAAGAGCAATATGAAAGAATTTGAACGTGTGATTCGCATCCGTCCTCAGAATGATGCTTTTGATGATGTGCGAATGGAATATGCACAGATGCTTAAGAATCAGTTGGCAAAAGGAAATAATGGTCTGGTAAAGACAAAATACATTACTTTTTCTGTAGAAGCTGACAGCATCAAGCTTGCAAAACCGAAACTGGAACGTATTGAGTCTGATATTCTCAATAACTTTAAGATTCTGGGTGTTCCGGCTTATCCATTGAATGGTGTGGAGCGATTGCAGATCCTCTATGAAACCTTTAATCCGGATCAGACGGGATTCAACTTTGAATACAGTCAGCTGTTAAAAAGTGGTCTTGGAACCAAAGATTTTATTGCACCAACAAGCTTTGTGTTTAAGGATGGAAGCACCTTCCGTATGGGTGACACTCTGGGAAGTGTGTCATATCTGCAGATTTTGGCACCGGAACTTACAGATAAAATGCTGGCAGAATTTCTGGATATTGATAAGGATTTAAGTGTCAATCTTCATGTACAGTCTGTGGATCAGATGAAAGCAATCAAGCTTGTAAAATCTAAGGTGACAGATATTAACCGAATGAAGATTGAGGAACAGAAAAAAGCAGTCAGAGCTGGTTATGACATGGATATCATTCCCTCCGATCTGAATACTTATGGTGGAGAAGCCAAACGACTTTTGGACGATCTGCAATCCAGAAATGAGAGAATGTTCTTGGTGACAGTTCTCTTTTTAAATACCGCAAAGACAAAGCAAAATCTGGATAATGCAATTTTGCAGACTGCAGGTATTGCACAGAAATATAATTGTGTACTCCGTAAACTGGATTATTTACAGGAAGAGGGGTTAATGAGCAGTGTACCGTTAGGGGTCAATCATGTGCCGATTAAACGAGCACTGACCACAACAAGCACTGCTATTTTTGTGCCATTTACCACACAGGAGTTGTTCATGCCGGGCGAATCCCTTTACTACGGATTGAATGCCCTTAGCAGCAATATGATCATGGTGGACCGAAAGAAATTAAAGAACCCGAACGGATTGATTCTTGGTACACCGGGTTCCGGTAAATCTTTTGCAGCAAAAAGAGAAATCACCAATGCGTTCTTCGTAACCAACGATGACATCATCATAGGAGATCCGGAAGGTGAGTACTACCCTCTTGTACATGCTCTTGGGGGACAGGTTATCCATATTTCACCAACCAGTAAGGATTATATCAACCCGATGGATATCAATATGGATTATTCCGATGATGATAATCCTCTTGGAGTGAAGTCAGACTTTGTACTCTCTCTGTGTGAATTGATCATGGGTAGTCGAGATGGTATCGAGGCAGAAGAAAAATCAGTCATTGACCGATGTCTGCCGTTGGTGTATCAAAACTACTTTGCAGATCCAAAACCAGAGAACATGCCGATTCTTGGAGATTTGTATGAATGCTTGAGAAAACAGGAAGAGCCACAGGCACAGCGTATTGCGACAGCTTTGGAAATCTATGTCAACGGTTCGCTTCGTGTATTTAATCATCAGACCAATGTGGAGCTTAACAATCGAATTGTTTGTTTTGATATCAAGGATCTTGGAAAACAGCTCAAAAAACTTGGAATGCTGATTGTTCAGGATCAGGTTTGGAACCGAGTAACCATCAACCGTGGCTCTCATAAATCCACCCGGTATTACATTGATGAGTTCCATCTGCTTCTGAAAGAGGAACAGACTGCAGCGTATTCGGTTGAAATCTGGAAGCGATTCCGTAAATGGGGAGGAATCCCAACCGGTATCACACAGAATATCAAAGATCTTCTTGCCAGCCGTGAGATTGAAAATATCTTTGAAAACAGCGACTTTATCCTGATGCTCAATCAGGCTGCCGGTGACAGACAGATTCTTGCAAAACAGCTGAATATTTCTCCATACCAGTTATCTTATGTAACAAATTCCGGTGAAGGTGAGGGGCTTCTGTTCTATGGAAGCACCATCATTCCATTCAAGGATAAGTTTGATAAATCTTTGAAGTTATACAGTCTGATGACAACTAAGCCGGAGGAAGTGGAAGCCCGAAAAGAATGGGAGGCTTCCCAAAAATCATGAGAAAGCTTTTTTCAGGAATCATGTTGCTACTCTCACTCTTCTGTATCTCTGTCAGTATCTACATACTGGCAGGGACGAAATTAGAAGATCATAAAAGCGATAAAGCATTTGAAGAAATCAGGGAAGTATTTGATCAGGAATATCCGGAGAATTCAAAAGATAACTCAGAGGATGAGCCAAATATCAATCCGGGTCTTCTAGAACTACATGAAAAGAATCCGGACTGTGAAGGGTGGATTCGAATTGAAGATACACACATTGATTATCCCGTCATGTATCATCCGGAAGAAAAGAATTACTACTTAAGAAAGAATTTCAATCAGGAATATGACATAAGTGGAACTCCTTTTATTTCTGAAATTTGTGATCCGAAGGATTTTGACAACCTGATTATTTACGGTCATCACATGAAAAGTGGTGCAATGTTTGCAGATCTTGATAAGTATAAGAGCGAATCTTTCTATCAGAAGCATAAAAGGATTATTTACAGCACTTTTCATGGTGATGAAATTTATGAGGTGATGGCTTGCTTTGCTGTTCCTGTCTATACAGGGAACGATTTTGCGTATTACGCATTTACTAAGGCAGAAACGCCTCTGGAATATAAAAACTTTGTTGATATTTGTATAAAGAAGTCCTATTACAACACAGGAGTCATGGCTGAATATGGGGATCAGTTACTTACCCTGTCTACTTGTGAGTACAGTCATAAAAACGGGCGGATGGTTGTAGTTGGGAAATTGATCAGAGAGGACGATTAAGTGATGAAAAAGTATTTTGATTATTATGAACATGAACCACTGATGGTAGATCGAGAAAGCCTTCATAAGGGAATTCGCACGATGCTGGCAGAAGAAAATCTTCTGGAATGCCAGAGAGCTTATCTGCAGCTGATTGAGGATTTGCATACCAGTCTTGCTTCAATCTATGAGCTGTATGACCGAATGAAGGAAAAAGAGTTGCTCATCAGCAAGGAAGAACTTGCGGAAATGGAACATATCGCAAAGAAAAATGAGAAAACATTGGAAGTATGGGAGCGGCATCTTCTCAGAAGTTCATTCTGCAGTGGAGAGAGCTGCTTTTAATTTGCCTGTTTTGGAGAGGAGGTGAAAGGATAAATGGCAGGACAGGAATATACGGGGAAAGATAAAATCGTTCAGAAGATGTCCAGAGACGGGCTAACAGAAGAAAACCTGCATGAAGGTACGTCAAAACGAAATAAAAAATATCAAAATACGAAAGATCTGATCCGGGAGCCCCCGTCCAGAGCTGCTCCGTCAGAAGAACCTTTCACGGAAGAAGAATCAGTGATAGAAAAAAAGACTTCCCGTAATAATTCTTCTTATCGAAAAAAGCTTCATGCTCACGAAGGTATTCCCAAGGAAGAAAGCCTCGAAAGCAAAGAAGCGATTCAAAAGAAAAGACAGAGAAAAAGGCTCACTGAGGAACAAAAGAAAGTTTCGAAGTTATCGTTTGACGATGAAGGTGGCATGATTGCCGGTGCCGGAACAAGTTTCGGAAAGAAAGCTGCTGGAATTGGTGGTGCTGCAGTCGGTGCATATGTACATGAAAAACTGCATCATGCAGAGGATGACAATGTGGGATTAGAAGGTGCCCATGCGAGTGAAATTGCTGTGGAAGAAGCTACCAGAAGCCTTCGCAGTGCACAGATCAGAATGAATCGAACCTCTGGCAGACTGGCAAAGAAAGGGTATCGTGAAACAGAATCTCCAACAAGTGGACGTTTAACGTTTGAAGAGATGGAGAAGTCAGTCAGGGAATCTGCAAAAGAAACGGCAAAGAAAAAAGTGTGGAATCGATTCTGGCAAAGAAAAAGATATAAGGATTCTTATATTGCAGCCAAAAAAGGGGAAAAAGGGATGGATACTGTCAGTGGTGCTGCTACTGCTGTTACAGAGTCTTTCACAGAAAAAGCGAAAAGAGCAACCGCAGAAATATTCCGTAAGAACAAGGCGATCTTTATTGGAATAGGTGTGTTTGCTCTTTTATTTATGCTCATCTCTACTTCCCTTACCAGCTGTTCAGCGTCTATTCAAGGAGCTGGCTCATTGATTAGCATGACAACTTATCCAAGTACAGATGATGATATCCACTCTGCCGAAAATGCTTACAAAGCATTGGAGAATGCACTGAACCGGCAAGTCAATAACATCGAATCCAGATATCCTGACTATGACGAGTATCGCTACAACATTGATGAGATCTCCCATAATCCTTATCATCTGATTTCGTTTCTTACCGTGAAATATGGTGAATTCAAATATGCGGATGTAGAGGATGTGATTCAGGAATTGTTTGAAGCGCAGTATGGCATGGATGTGGAAGGCAAAACAGAGACAGTCACAGAGACCAGAACGGTACGGGTTGGTGAATCTCTGGGACAAGTTGTGACCAGCGGATATTGTAACTGCTCCATCTGCTGTGGCAGATGGTCTGGTGGTCCAACTGCCAGTGGAGTCATGCCAAGAGCCAATCATACCATTGCAGTAGATGCAACGAATCCTACCGTACCAATGGGAACTCGGATCGTCATGAACGGTGTGGAATACACTGTGGAGGATACCGGTGCTTTTGCAAGATATGGAGTGGATTTTGATGTTTATTATGATTCGCATGCTGCAGCATCTGCCCATGGACATCAGACATGGGAAGCATTCCTTGCGGATGATAATGGAAGCCGGGAAGTCACAGTTACAAATACCACAACGAAGAAGATTCTTTCAGTGACTCTGACTAATAAAGGATTTGATGCCATTGCCAGAGCGAATCTGGATGAAGAAGAACTGATTCTCTATAACGCATTAAATACCACCTACGGAAACAGAGATTATCTATTTGACCTTCGGACGATTTCAGGCGGCAGTGGCGGCATGAGCTATGACATTCCACCGGAGGCATTGTCGGATCAAAGATTTGCGAACATGATCCGTGAAGCAGAGAAATATCTTGGTTATCCATATGTCTGGGGCGGGGCATCCCCATCTACAAGTTTTGATTGCTCTGGATTTGTGTCCTGGGTGATTAATCACTGCGGCAATGGATGGAACTATGGTCGCAGGACTGCAGAAGGGCTTCGTGGGATCTGTACTTATGTACCGCCAAATCAGGCGAAACCGGGAGATCTGATCTTCTTTGAGAAAACTTATAACACATCAGGAGCCAGTCATGTAGGAATTTATGTTGGAAATGGAATGATGATCCATTGTGGAAATCCTATCCAGTATGCCAACATCAATTCTTCCTACTGGCAGCAACATTTTTTATGCTTCGGACGTCTGCCTTAAGGCGTTCCGGAGCTTTGAAGGAAGGTGAACAAATTGAACAGGCGAATCAAGCGATATCTTGAAGAGATTGATAAAACAGAGCGAAAGATTGCAGAGCTGCAGCAATATCTCAAAGGCGTTCAATCTGCACTAAAGCAGGAAGAAAATAATGAGATGATCAAAAGTATTCGTGGTATGAAACTAAGCAGCAAGGAACTCTTTGACCTGCTCAATGGTATTCAGGATGGAAGCGTTCGTTTTCAGGTAGATGGAGATTCTGAGGAAAACATCCCCGTAGAAGAATCATCCGATGAGATGAGAGAAAGAGAGGATAACAATTATGGTGAAGATCAAGAGGATGAATAAAATGCTGGCTGTTCTTTTTTTATCGGCAAGCATGATTTTCGCAACAGGTACTACTGCTTTTGCTTATGTGGATGAATCTGCAGAAGCAAGCAAAACAGAAACTGTGGAAACAGAGAAAACGGATAAAGATACTGTTGTGGAAGAAAACCAGATCAATACGGAGGAGCCATTCTCCGTTCCGGGAAATGCTCAGGTTCAGGATGATATCACAAACAGTAAGAATAAGGAATTTCTTACTATCACAACGAAGAATAATAATACCTTCTATGTGATCATTGACCGATCTGCAAATGTGGATAACGTGTATATGTTGTCTCAGATTGATGAAAATGATCTGAAGGAATTCTTAGAGGAAGATACTTCTGCATCTACTATCGTGGATGTAACACCAGAGGTTGTGATTGATGAGAATACACATTCAGAGCAGACGGAACAACCTGTGACAGAGAGTCCGGAAAAAGAAGGGACTGCTTCTAATCTGGGAGCACTTGTAGCAATCTTCGCAGCAGCAATCCTTGGTGTAGGTGCTTATGGATATATAAAATTCATCAAGCCAAAAAAAGATGAGGATGAGGGTGATGACGAAGGTATCGAGATGATTGGTGAATCCGATTCATTTGAAGAGGATCAGGAATCCGAAGATTTCGATAATTAAAATTGTGCCACTGAGGGGATAGACAGTGGCATTGATATAGATATTTTGGACCGGTTGCAGATTCTGTAGCCGGTCTTTTTGGAGGTAAGACATGTATTTAGTAATTGCAGAAAAACCGAGTGTGGCGAGAAGTATTGCACAGGTGATCGGTGCGAATGAACGAAAAGAGGGTTATCTGGAAGGGGATGACTGTATTGTGAGTTGGTGCTTAGGTCATCTTGCCGGATATGCTTATCCGGAACGATACGATGAACGCTACAAAAACTGGAACTTTGAGGATCTTCCCATTATTCCAACTTCCTGGAAGGTGGAAGTATCTAAAGACAAAAAGGACCAGTTTTATATTTTAAAACAGCTATTGAATCAGCCGGGAATGGACTATGTGGTAAATGCCTGCGATGCAGGTCGTGAAGGAGAACTTATCTTCAAGCATGTCTATGACTTGTCCAGAAGCAAACTGCCGGTAAAGCGTCTGTGGATCAGTTCTCTGGAAGATTCTGCTATTCTGGATGGATTTGAACATCTGAAAGATGGCGAAGAATATCGTAATTTGGCGAATGCTGCTGTATGCAGATCTCAAGCAGACTGGCTGATCGGTATGAACGCAACAAGAGCTTTCACTTCAAAATATTATAAGAGGCTTACTGTGGGGCGTGTGCAGACACCGACTTTAGCCATGCTGGTTGAGAGAGACAATCAGATTAAAAACTTTAAAAAACAAAAGTATTTCAACGTGGAACTGGACTGTGATGGTATGAAAGCAGTCAGAGAAAAAATCTTTGATGAACGAGAATCGGATCAGTTGCTTTGTAAATGTGACGGGAAAGATGCATCAGTCGTATCCCTATCGGAGAAAGAAAAACGTGTCAAACCACCAAGACTGTATGATCTTACTTCTCTTCAGAGAGATGCAAACCGTATCTATGGTATGACAGCAAAGCAGACACTGGATGCAGCACAATCCCTGTATGAAGCAAAGCTGATTACTTATCCAAGAACAGACAGCCAGTATTTGACAGAGGATATGGAAAGCACAGGAAAAAGTGTGGTTCGTAGAATTCATGAAGTATATCAGGTTCTTGGTCCATTTGAGGAACCAACAAAACCAGATATGAAGAAAGTCATGAATAATGCCAAAGTATCGGATCATCATGCCATTATTCCAACGATGGAGCTGGATGGCAATGTGATTCGTGATTTGAAAGAATCTGAGGAAATGATTTTATTCATGGTAGCGATCCGGCTTTTAGCAGCTACGGATGCAGAGCATATCTTTACGGAGATTCATGCCAATGTGATTTGTGAAGGCGAGCATTTTTCAGCCGGTGGTAAAAAAATCAAACAGCATGGCTGGAAGCTGTATGAAGAATGTTTTAAAAACAAAGATCGTCTTGCCATACAGGATATGGATGCTGTCGGTAAAGAAGAATTTCCGAATGTTACAGAGGGTAAAACCTATTACAAGGTCACTGCAGAGAAAACAGAGCATTTTACTTCTCCACCAAAAGCATTTAATGAGGATCTTTTGCTTCATGCGATGGAAACAGCTGGGAACAGAGAATTCGATGAAGATACCGAGAAAAAAGGACTTGGTACTCCTGCGACCCGTGCCGGAATCATCGAAAAACTTGTCTCTGATAAATACATCGTAAGAAAAGGAAAAATGCTCACTGTCACAGAGGATGGCAAGGCGTTGATCAGTGTGATGCCGGAGTGCTTACAATCTGCCAGTATGACTGCAGAGTGGGAAAACCAGCTTTTGCAAATGGAAAAAGGACAGATGGATCCAGAGATGTTTCTTCGGGGAATCTGCAATTTGTTATCCGTGATCTTAAATGGTCTGGAAGAACTTCCACCGGAAGAGACAACCCGATTTTCCAATCACAAGAGCATTGGAAACTGTCCAATCTGTGGCAATCCTGTGTTTGAGGGAAAGAAGAACTTCTATTGCTCCAACCGGGAATGCAGATTTTCTCTCTGGAAGGAAAATCGGTATCTAGAAACGATGAAAAAGACCATAGATACTGCAACAGCAGTGGCGCTTCTAGCACATGGAAGAGCCCATATGAAGGACTTGTATTCCAGAAAAAAGGATATGTATTTCGAAGCAGATTTGTTGGTGGAGTTCAAGGATGGAAGGGCAAATTTCTCTTTAGAATTCCCAAAGAATAGTAACTCAAAAACAAAGAAATAAAAGAAAGAACGAGGTAGTATTATGGATTTTAAATCTTTTACAGAATCAATTCAGGATATGATCAAGGAATTTCTTCCTAGTGATTTTAAAGACGCAACAGTGGAGCTCGTACAGCATAAAAAGCTGAATGAGAAGTATACAGGACTTACAGTACGGAAAGAAAATCAGGTGGCAGTGCCTACCATCAATCTGGAAGCACTCTATGAGGCTTACGATTCCGATCACATTTCCCTGGTTGAGGCGGTAACACAGGCTGCAGCTATGGTTCAGATGCAGCCAGAAGGCTTTGAGGTGGATTCCTTACGCATCACGGATTATGATACTACAAAGCATAAGCTTTTCATCCGAGTAAGCAATGCAGAGAAAAATCAGGAAATGTTGCAGAATGTCCCACATATGCTTCGTGAGGATTTAGCGATTACATATCATATCGCTGTCAGCATGGACGACGACGCAGGCATTGCTTCTACCATAGTCAACAATCACCTGATGAATATGTATGGTATTACACAGGAACAGCTTCATGAAGATGCGATGAAAAGCTCTCCGATTCTCTTTCCAGCTACGGTTGCTTCTATGGGCGAGGTCATGAAACGTATCATGATGGATGATATGAAAGAAGCTGGTATGGATCAGGAGACAATGGATGCTCTGATACAGGATATGCCAATGGTTGAAGACTCTGTCATGACTGTAATCACCAACGTGCAGGGTATTAATGGTGCAGCAGCTCTCTTCTATCCGGATCAAATGGATAAAATTGCAGAAGGATTAGGTGGAGATTATTTTATTCTCCCATCATCTGTGCATGAAACTTTGGTTGTCCCGGATGATGGAAAGATGTCATTCCTTGAGCTTCGCAGTATGGTGACGGAAATCAATGCGACACAGGTACGCCCATCGGAACGTCTTACGGATGAGGTATATCATTATGATTCCAAAGACAAAGTATTCGAAAAAGCAGACACCTTTGATGCTCGCCAGAAGGCAAAAGCAAAACAGCAAGAAAAGGATGTTTCCAATAAGGATCAGAATCTTGGAAATGCTGTGAAAACACCTAAGAAACATAAGAGTAACGATATGTCACTCTAATACTTGTGCCTCCGTTTGGGTTTGTCCAGACGGAGGTTCTTTTTTTGGAGGAAAACAATGCAGGAAAGAAAAGATACAATTACTTTTGATGATTTAAAAGAAAAGATCAATGAAATGGAATCTGAAGAATTCATCATAGAAGTGCCACTTGGAGGTGATACGGATGGCAGAGAATAATACACCAAGGATTCACGATGAAAAGAGGGAAAATGTGCTGCCACAAGTTGCAATCCGAATGATACAGGAAAGACCGTTGATCAGCACCGAAAAGATGGATTCTCCAAAAGCAGCGATCCATGTCATGAGCGAGTTCCTAAGTCAAATGGACCGGGAACTTGTTTGTGTAGTGAATCTGCAAAGCGATATGAAACCAATCAATATGAACATCGTAAGCATGGGAGCTTTGAGTGAGTCATTGGTTCATCCAAGGGAAATGATGAAGTCAGCGATTTTATCCAATGCACATTCCTTTATGATGATCCATAATCATCCGTCAGGGAATCTGGTTCCTTCAAAAGACGATGTTCTAGTGACAGATCGCATGCATCAGGTTGGAGAACTTTTGGGAATTCAAATGGTGGATCACATCATAACCGGTAGAGGAAATGAGTATTATTCGTTTCATGAGAAAGATACAATTCCTACTTCCCAGAATCATTTTACAAGCGATATCGATCAACTGCAGATTGGAAAAAAAGTAGCTGAGGAACAGACAGGATATTCAACAGAATCCAACCCGGTCAAAAATGACCGTGTTCAAACAACTGCCCTGCCGGTTCAGGGAAAAGATATGAATAGCATCATGCAGTCATTAGAGATGGGTGTGCAGAATTTCTTAGAAGGTGATCAGGAACGTTACAAGGAATTTCTGAAGGTCATGACAAAGTTCCACAATTACTCCGTAAACAACACACTTCTCATTGCTATGCAGAGACCAGATGCCACACTCTGTAATTCATATAAACGATGGCAGTCTCTTGGCAGGCAGGTAAAACGAGGGGAAAAAGGAATCACGATCATTGCTCCGGCACCCGTGAAAACTAAACAGACAAGAGAACGAAAGGACCAGTATCAGCAACCGGTGATTGGTGAAGATGGACAACCGGAACTGGAAGAGGTGGAGGTTGTTATCCCAAGATTCAGACCAACTACCGTATTTGCTTATGAGCAAACAGAGGGAGAACCACTGCCCTTTCTTGTGCCAGAGGAGCTGACAGCCAGTGTTGAGAATTATGAAATATTCATGGAAGCAATCACCAGAGTATCCACAGTACCGATTCGATTCGATGAGATTACGAATGGAGCAAAAGGATATTACAACAATGCGACAAAAGAAATTGTTATCAATAAAGGCATGAGCGAGAGCCAGACCATGAAAACTGCAATTCATGAATGTGCCCACAGTCTTCTTCATGATAAAGACATTATGATGTCGAATCATGTCGAAAAAGACCGTATGACAAAAGAAATTGAAGCCGAAAGCTGTGCTTTTTGTGTTTGTGCTGCTTTCAATCTAGATACAGGTGATTATTCGTTTCCCTATATTTCCGGATGGAGTAAGGAGCATGACATGAAAGAGCTAAAAGGCTCTCTGGATTTGATTCGTAAAACATCCGGGGAATTCATTGATAAGGTTACACAGGAAATGCAGGCAATTATCGAAGAACGAACAAAGGCTGTGGAAGTACAGATGGAAGGAACGATTACCTTTTATGTAGCAGAATGTATGGAATTTCCGGTAATGGGTGAATTTCATGACGGATTATCTTTGGATGAGGCAATCAAGGTATATGAATCTATTCCATCCGACCGGATGCATGGGATAAAAGGAATCGGTTTTGATCTACAGGATGACAGTATCTATTCCGGACAATATGAGCTGTTTAGCGGAGGCAAAGTCTTGTATGATTCCATAGATTTAGTGGACCACTATAAGAAGAATCCAATCATTCAGGATGCCATGAAGAAATTGGAAACCTATGCGGCGGAGAAAAAGCAAAAGAATCAATCTGTTTCAAATACTCAGAAAAAGAAACAGGAGCAGGTGACAGACAAACCACCTAAGAAGAGGGAGGCAATATCACTATGAGGAAAATAGTATTTGAGATCGCTGAGTTGGAGCTTATTGCAATTTATGAGAGACCAACCAGAATTGAAACCATTCAATATATTTGGGAAGCAATGAAAATTATTCCCATTAAAAAAGATGATGATCTTGAACTAATTAAGCTGATGATCAGTGCTGTTTATAAGCTTGCTTTTATCAGTAATGAGATATTTCAGGAATTAAATGTAAGCTCTTATTTGCAAGATCAGGAGGATGATTTCCATGAAGCTTAATCAATATGCAGTCTACCGAGTGGATCAAACCTCATCCGGTAAGGCTCTTTGGAGATTGCCCTATGATATGGTCCAAAAGAAAAAGATGCAGATTCGTATGGAATTTTACCGGCAGCAGCGTATCGAAAAAGTATCTGCATATGATACAGCAATGACCATTTGGAATCGCAGGAAAGATACGTTTGAGGTTAGCGATGTTCTGGTTCTCAATAAAGAAGGAGAACTGACCACTTATTACATCAGTGAGGATTATCTGACACCGATTGAAGGCTTTATCCGCATGAACAGTTCCGGTGCATTGATTTCTATGGATACTGTCGATTATCATTTGGAAAATCGTAAGGGAAGTTGGATGGCAACGGATTATATCATCATTGATGGCAAGCAGTTTTTCTTGTTGGAGCACACCGAATATCGTGATAAGGTTCCAGCAGTTGTTTTAGATGCTTATGGAAAAATCATGGCGGACAACGTGAAAAATGGTTTTGACGATGCTGTAAAGCAACAGATTCGGGATCAGATTCGACCACAAGCACAGACAAAGCCAACGCCACAGAAACAACAGTTTCAACGACTGGAAATCTGGCAGAAATATTATCAAAATGGCGAATGGTTCAGGCAGGCGGAGTCCGGTGGAGAAGCCAACTATGATATGGTGGATGGTCGTGTGAATAATCTTCCAAAGCAGCCAGAAAAAACCAAAGTAAAGAAACATAAGAAGAAAGAATCGGTAATTGGAAAGCTTCATAAAAAGCAGATTGAGATTGCGATTCGATCAGGAAAGCCAATCCCGAAATACTTGGAACAAAACAGAGAACTGAATAGACGTTAAGGTGAAGCCTTTCATTACCGTATGTGGTAGTGAAGGGCTTTTCTTTTTGAAAGGAGAGACAAAATGAGTACAAAACGAATTAAGAGTATAGAATCCAATATTTACCATAGACCAACTTGTAAATACATAGGCTTTATGAAGCCGGGAAACAGAGAAACATTGCTCTGGGAAGATGTCAAGCATCGTGGCTATTGCGCTTGTAGACATTGCAATAACATGAGCTTTCTGTGCAGTACTGAAAAGAAAATCATTGAATGGAATAAAAATACTCGGAACATGGAGTTCAAATACATAAAAGGAATCCTGTATGTAAAGACAGATATGGGATGCTGGAAACTGGTCTATTCCAGAGGTATGGAACAGATTGCCCTATATCATCGAAATTCCAGACAGGCTCCGTTGGATTTCAAACATCCGGAAATAGGAAGATACCATCAGCAGAAGGATCAGCTCTATTTCAAGAATATTGCTTTGGCACTGAATTATATTTATGACCACGACAAGTACAAGGCTGCTGTAAAACGTGGAGATAAAAGAATTGTGTATAAGAACAAGAAATATGAGAAACAGGCAAAGAAAAGGAAACAACGAGCTGCATTACGCAGAGTGGATCGGTTGTTTGAGATGATTGAGAAAGAGCGAAAAGAAAAGGAA
>OAUU01000533.1_pt1 | contig 25833 bp, 27 predicted proteins | sample 1501381 | NCBI WGS metagenome assembly OAUU01 (sample SAMEA2580057, study PRJEB22360) | human gut metagenome | reverse complement strand
GACACACTCCGTGAGTGTCCAAACGTGGAAGAGACACGGAATTCGATGCAAACATCTCCTTTAGCATGGCAGTGCGCTTTTCCATCTCTCCCGGTCTTGTCTGATTAAAATCATACAGACGCTCCAGACACGCCGTCTGCTCCCACACCAGTTCCTCATCTGACAGCAGATAAAGCTCTATATTGTGCATCTTCTCTCTTACCAGCCATTGCCTTCCCTCTCCTTTGTGTTCCTGTCCATCTCCCCTCTCCTCTGCCGTGTGCTCTCAGTCATCACAGCAGAACAGATAGTAACCGGCGATCATGCATAATACCAGAAGAAGGAACCCAAAGAAACGGCTGTGGAGCACAAGCATCACCAGCATCCCCATGGAAAAGCAAAACAGTGCAAATCCCATCATCCGCTTCATAAGATCCCCCAAACAATCTGTCTCTTCATCATATGCATCTGCCGGAAGTTTCTCTACTGTTTTTTAGTTTTCTTCTTTGTTCACGGAATCCTTTAAGATGTCCTCCATCTCTTTGCCAGCCGCTTCTCTCGCCTTCGTCTCATCCTCGTCTGCAGCGGACGCTGTATCGGATGTGACCTGATTCCTGGAGGTAAATTTGTTCACAAAATCCGGCACCATATCCAGAATCTTTGTGACGCCGTCCTGGTTCTTGATGTTCACGAGCTTCGTAGTACCGTTCTGGATCACCAGCACAGCGCTCGGCATAATCTTGCCGCCCATACCGCCTGCTCCATTGTTCTTCTTATCCTGTGAAAATGCTCCTGCGGCAACGCCGAATGATACATCCACGAGCGGAAGAATGATGGTATCCCCGATATGAATCGCATCGCCCACCACCGTCTTCGTCGTAATAAAACTGTCCATTCCCTTAAACAGGGATTCTACTGTTGTGTGAAAACTGTTATCTGCCATAATGCTACCCCTTTCTTATCCTTTATCTGTGCATCAGCCATTTCAGCCAGATGCGGAACTCCTTTTTGCCAAGCAGCCGTACCGCCGATACTGCAATATGCAGTCCTCTTGCACGCCCTTTTATATCAAATGTGCCTGTTACATAGGTATTCTCCGCTTCAAAGTTCGGATATACCTGCACCTGATACCGATACAGAAACGGAAGCACACATAAGCCCCCGAGCACCTGCCCGGTCAGCGCCGGATCCCCCATGGAAAATGTCAGATCCGTCCGGATCCTCCGGAATTTAAAATGGGTCAGCAGGTATTTTAACTCTGTAAAAATGAGCGGCAGCGCCTCTCTGTGCCGCTCGTCCGTCAAAAACGTACGGACATCTTTTATTTTCTTAAGAGCCTCTTTTATGCCGGCACGAAACTGCCGCAGTTTTCTGACGAGTCCTGCAAAGAATGCACGGATACGCTCCCATATCCGCCGAAACAGCCCGCCGCGCTGCTTCCCCAGCACAGCCGGACCATCATCCAGGATGCCGGCTGTTTTCTGCTGCCCGCCAGCCAGAGCGCCGTCTGTTTTCTGCTCCCCGTCAACCGAAATGCCGGCTGTTTCCTTCTCCCCGTCAGCCGGGGTGCCAGCTGTTTTCTGTTCCCCGTCTGTCAGGGTATCCTCTGCCGCGCTGCGCTCTTTGGGTTCTTCTATGTCGTCCTCCCGGTCATCCTCCCCGGGTTCTCCATCGTCCGGCTTTTTTCCTTTCCGGGTGATCCCAAAGATCCGCAGCTGTGAAGAAAACCCTTCCTCTTCGTACGCTGCCCTCCAGCTTACCGCATGCAAAAGCCATGTCACCGCAATCCGGGCGGTCGTCTTCTCCCCGATGCTGCCGCTCACCTGATACCGCACCGGAACAAAAAGCACCACTGCCAAAATGAGCAGGATCAGTCCAAGCAGGATCAGCAGGATGATTCCAATTATTTTTAATATCAGCAATAGAACTGCCATTATCCCTCCCTGCCGCTCCGGTGCTCATCCAGATAACTGCGCACAAAAAACGCTCCTGTGTTCCGGTATACTTCATCCACAATCGACACCGCCACTTCCAGCGCCTCATCATAACTCCCGGCAAGTCCGGCAATCTTAAGGTCTTTCTTCGGATACCCTTTCTGCAAAAGTTCGGCAGCCGGGATAATATCCAGAAGATTTTTGTCATTCGACGCAGGCGCGATCACATAAATGCCGATCTGTCCCGCATTGTGGTTGATTTTCCACTTCACGCGCTTTGTCTTATGTACAATACTTTCCCCTACATATAACTCGTCATACCATGTCATGCATGCTCTCCATATCACACTGCTCTAAAAGTATTTGTGATTTCCCCACAAATTACTCTTCTTAAGCTCCAGATATTCATTGTAAGCTTTCTCCAGAATCTGTTTTTCGTTCGGAAACTTCAAGAGATGATACGCTTCGTGATACTTATAATATCCGGAATCAACAAAATATTCTTCCCGCTGCGGCTTGCTGTAATAACTGTCTGCCATCATAAGATACCAGTGGACGTCCTTCTCCACCGTGTCCTCCGGTACCGTAAAGGAATACTGGCTCTTGCCGACATATTTGATAATTGCCGCCTTCACCCCGGTCTCCTCCAACACCTCACGCGTTGCCGTATCCGGATACTCCTCCCCGGCTTCCACCGTCCCCTTGGGCAGAACCCAGCCTTCATACTTGTTCTTATAATTCTTGTATAAAAGCAATATCTTACCACGGAATATTACCACACCGCCACAGCTTGTTGCCTCTATCATTGCAATACCTCCCGATGTGGTCTTTTCATAATTATATCCAGTATAATACTTTTTCAGACTTCACGCAACCTCGTATGCGCTTAGTTTTCCCATGTATAATACGCATCAAAGATCTGTTTTGCAATCGGGACCGCATACTCGCTTCCCACGCCGGAATTCTCCACGATCACCGCCACCGCGATGTCCGGTTCCTCCCCGCTATGCGCATATCCCACAAACCAGGAATGTGTGGCGTCCGAGCTGGATGAGAACTCCGCCGAACCCGTCTTTCCGGCTGCCTCATAGCTGTCGCTCTTTAACTTGGTCGCTGTTCCTTCCTCCACAACATAGCGCATATATTCCTGCAAAACGGAAGCATCGCTCTCCGAGAGCAGTGTTTTGTACTCCGCAGGCTCATACTGCTCCACAACCTCGCCCTCCGCATCCGTGATGCGGTCAATCACATACGGCTTCATCAGCACACCGTCGTTGGCGATCGCAGAAGCGATTAACGCCATGTGAAACGGTGTCACAAGCGTCTTACCCTGTCCGATGGACGTCTCCATCACCGCTGAATCGCTGTCTCCCGGCTCCAGCACAAAGCTGCTCTTCGACGACTCGAAATCCGTCGGAAGCGCGGTATTAAACAGCATCTGGTCACAGAGATCATCAAACTGTTCCAGATCCAGTGTTAGTCCTAAGGACGCATAGGAGGAATTACACGAATTTGCGAAGGAGGTCTTTAAATCCTCCGATCCGTGCCGCTTATTGTTATGGCAGTGGATGGTCTTTGTGCCCACGGTATACTCGCCGCTGCAGTCAAAATGATAGTCCGCATAGTCCGCATTCTCATGAATGTACTCGAGCGTGGTAAAGATCTTAAACGTCGATCCCGGCGGATACTGCCCCTGGGTGGCACGGTTTAGAAGAACCGAGCTGTCACTGTCGTCCGACACAAAGGTATCCCAGTCATCCGCGATCGTGTTCGGATCGAAATCCGGCTTTGACACCATGGCAAGGATCCTGCCTGTCTCCGGCTCCATCACAACGACCGCCCCGTCATAGCTTCCCAATGCATCGTACGCCTGAAGCTGCAGATCATAATTCAACGTCGTTGTGACACTGTCCCCCGGATTTTTCTCTCCCTTGATCTCACTGACCGCCTTCTCCATATACAGAATGTTGGAGCGCAGCAGATTGAAATTCGCCATCGCCTCAATGCCGGAAGTACCGTGTGTGGAATATCCGACAACATGCGCAAAGATCCTGCCCGCCGGATACTTTCTCGTCTCATTTCCCTCTGCATCCGTAACCGTCTCCGCCAGTGTGACTCCGTCGGCGGAATAGATACTGCCGCGCACGACGCTGCGCGTAAAGAGCTCCTGCCGTTTGTTGTACGGATTATTGATAAACTGTTCGCTCTCCACCTGCTCAAAATACACAAAATAGCCCATCAGGCACAGAAACAACCCCAGAAAAGAGTAGGTTACTACCGCAAATTCCCGGTTTTTTGTATTCTTTTTTTTCTTTCCGTTTTTATGAAAAAGTTTCCACATCTTCGTCAAATCCTGTTTTTCTTCGTCTTGGCGGTGCTGCATTTTTTCTTTCATTTGCTGCCCCCTCATCCTGCCGTCTGATGTATAAGCCCTGCACAACGGCAAACATGATCATCGTTGAAAATAGCGAGCTTCCTCCGTAGCTGACAAGCGGAAGCGTGACTCCTGTCGACGGAATAAATTTTGTGACTCCCCCGACGGTGAGGAACACCTGAAATCCGTATACGGTTCCCAGTCCCAGCGCAATCAGCTTGTAAAACTGCTCCTTCATCTGCATCGCCACGTTAAAAAACATCAAAAAGCAGCTGATGCACACCATCAAAAGACAGATTGCAAAAATGCCGCCCATCTCCTCCGCAATGGCGGAAAAGATAAAGTCCTGCTCGACCACCGGAATCTTTTCCGGCATCCCCTGGTATAGTCCCATTCCAAACCAGCCGCCGGTACCGATGGCGAACAGGGACTGGCAGATCTGGTAGCCCTCATTCTCAATTCTTGAGAGCGGATCCTGCCATGCCAGGACACGCACGCGCACGTGGGAAAACAGCTGATATGCCACCACTGCGGCAATACATCCGGTCAGAAGTCCTCCCGCAAAATAGAACAGCTTTCTGGTCGCCACATAGAGCATCACCAGGTAGGTCACAAAGAAGATCAGTGCTCCTCCCAGATCTCTCGATAACACCAGAATCAGGACATGCACCGCTGCCAGCACCGTCGCGATGCACACGTGCTTCAAATCCGTATTCTCGTAAAGCATACATGCCACAAAAAATACAAATATGATCTTGACAAATTCACTCGGCTGAACCGATATTCCGGCAATCGAGATTGATATTTTCGCACCGCTGCTCGTGATTCCGAACGCCAGAACCGCCAGAAGACCGATGATCCCGGCAGCTGCGTAAAGCCACGGCATTTTCCGCAAAAAGCGCACTTTCTGAATCAGCACCGGTATAATGAGCGAACACACCATCGCCCCCACCGCAATGGCAAACTGCCGGATCGCCTTGTCAAAGGAAAGCCTTGTAATCATAATAAACCCGATCATTAACAGCATGCACATATTGTTGATCAAAAGCCCGGAAGCCCTTCCGTACACCAGGCGGTAACTGGAAATTGTGACGGCAATAAACGCCGCCTGCACCACATAGAACAAAATCATGCGGATATCGTCCGTCACCGCGTAGATTGCCAGAAACGCATCCAGATGAATGAGATACATCAGGCACATCTGACGCTTAAATATCTTCGCCCTTTTCTCCGGGGTAAGCTTCCCGCGGAATGAGGAAAAACACTCGTACGTATAGAACGCGAACAAAAGTGTCATGAGATATTTTGATAATTCTACAATCAAATCTGTCATTGGTTATTCGACCCCTCGTTTATAATGTCCCCTCGTGTAGCCGTCGGGAAACAGTTCCTTTACGCTGTGTTTTCCGGAAAGGAACGTCCGCTCAAAAAGATCCAGTATGAAAGCCGCCTGCTCTTCCTCCTCAATCGTAAACGATATCCGGTATGCGGCAATTCCCATGCGTAAAAAATCCGCGCGTTCGTCAAAAAGCATGAGCGGCGTGGTATTATAGATCGTATTATAACACTCCGTGCAGTTATTTTTGACCGGGAAATATTTTCCATACCGATCCTTCAGATATAAGATTCCGCGCTTCCTATCACACTTCTCCGTGTTCGCATGCACGCACTGCGCGGATGTCATCAGTGGAAGATAACCGTACACCATCGCCTCGCTGTGATGATTGTCTCTCGCAAACAGTTCGCTCCGGTTGAGTTCAAGCGGTACGGTATCGCGCTCTGGTGCAAGCTGCAAAAACACATCCTGCGCTGCACTGTTCCAGCTATAGAGACTGTGATCTAAAATTAACGGCGTCTCCGCACCCAGCTCCTGCCGCACAAATGCGGCGGCATCGTAACTTTTTGCCACAAATCCGTCCAGCGGCAATGCCTTTAAGTGCTCTATATTCTCCCTGTAAAATGCTGCCGTTCTGCTGCGAAATACCGCCGGCAGAATATAATAGAATTTCTTTCCCGCCAGGTGTGCCTCTCCTGCATCTTTTAAAAGTGCCGTCCATAATTCATCCCTGGTATAGCAGCTGCTGTCCGCATAAATCCCATGTACAAAGGAAGAACGAAGCACCACCGGCAGCAGACACCGGTTCTCCAACGAAACGATGACCGCTTTACCGGCATCCTCTGCTTCTCTTCGCTCCTCCTGCCGCGTCCTTTTGTCCGCGCCACAGCCTAACTTCTCCGCCTCCGGGGACGCTGCCCCATCCCTGCGGTATCCCTGCAGAAGCTTCTCCTCCAGTGCAAGAAGTGCCTCCCTACGCAGCGCGTTTAGTGCCTGCACCGGCAGAAAAACATCCTCGTCCATCTCAATGGCCAGCTGTTCAAATGCAAACGGTGTATTTCCTGTTTTTCTCATACAGACGTCCACCCTGTCACGCGAGAGCGGCTGTTTCTGCGCCTGCAATACCTGCTCCCCCTCACACGTAATCTCACATTCTTCACATTGCAGTTTCAGTGTAGCAGATAAATCTTTTTTTAATCTTAAGAATCCATTGATTTTTTCTTTGATTTCCTGCTCCGGCCGCACTTTGATATAGTGTTCCCGCACCGTCTTCTGCAGTGCCTCGTCTGTCTTCGCATGTCCCGGGGAATCAAAGGTAATCATCTCCCTGCCGTTTCTCCGGAAATAGTACCCGTCGGTAAAACCGCTGCGGTTGCCGAGTGCCAGCAGCTTTCTGTGATCTTCCGCCATTACCGCGTAAGCCTTCTTCGCCCGCCGGCGCGCCTCATCCTCGCTGCAGCCGCCCGCTCTCTCCTCATTCAGCCGGTCCAGATAACGGTCCATATACTGCCGGTAAACGGATACAACGCCTGCCGCATACTCCGCCTGCTTCATCCGTCCCTCAATCTTAAAGGAGAATATGCCGCTCTCTGCAAGTGCGGGAATGGCATCAATCGTACACAGATCCTTCGGGCTTAACACGTAATTGCCGCACGCGATACGGGATTTCTGATCCTTTTTGTAGACCTCATAGGGAAGCCGGCACGGCTGTGCACAGCGCCCACGGTTGCCGCTTCTGCCGCCCAGCATACTGCTGAGCAGACATTGCCCGGAATAACAGTAACACAGTGCACCGTGCACAAAACTCTCGATCTCGATTCCCACCTTGTCATGGATTTCTCTTATCTCGGCAAACGACATCTCCCGCGCCATGACCACCCGGCTCGCACCGAGCTGCTTCATGTACGCCGCACCCGCCGCGCCGGTCACAGTCATCTGCGTGCTGGTGTGAATATCCATCCTAGGGAACATGCTTCGTATCCTTGCAAACGCCCCCATATCCTGCACGATCACCGCATCGAGCCCCTGCTCGTAATACGGCAGCAGATACTCATAGAGTCCCTGTTCCAGTTCCTCCTCCTTGAACAGGGTGTTCACCGTCAGATACACCTGTCTGCCATGGATATGTGCATAGTCGATGGCACGCAGCAATTCTTCCTCATTAAAATTATTCGCATATGCGCGGGCTCCAAAATGGCTGCCGCCCAGATATACCGCGTCCGCCCCCGCCCGTATGACCGCCTCAAACGTCTCGTATGATCCCGCCGGAGCCAGCAGCTCCAATTCTCTTTTCTGCATCATTTTTCTTACCTGTTATATGAAAATAAGGGACGAAAGCAAATCTCTTACGTCCCCGTATTGTCTATTCTTCTGTTTTATCTTTTTCCGTTACTTTGCCGAGCAGCGCATCCTCGAGACTCGCCTCCAGCTTAGCCTTGTTGATTAAAAGCTCCTTGTTCTGCTCCTCGAGCTCTTTTCTGGCTTTCTCGTCGCTCTCTGCCTTGATCTGATTGGAAATAAGATCATGTTTGAGATCGTAGATTTCCTTTTCCTTCTGCTCGATCTCACGCTCAAGCTTCTCCACCTGTGTCTTCGCCTTAAAGTAATCATCCGCGATATTTAACTGCAACAGCGTCGCCTTCATGTCGCCGGATAGATGTCTTAACTCTTCCATGCCCTGAAACTCGCCCAGCTTATTGTTGATATAGGTGGCAACCTTCTGTAGGTACTCCTCGCCCTCATAACCGCTCAGTGTGTATACCTTTCCACCGATGATCACTTCGGCGCTTGTCTTCTCTGCCATACCATTTCCTCCAAACTCGGGTATCCGCTACAATATATAGTATATTATACTGACATATTTAAGGAAAAGCAACTATTTCTATACGGAATGTTCGATTCCCAGATGCTGGTATGCCAGCTCTGTCACCACCCGTCCCTTCGGCGTGCGGTTAATCAGCCCGTTCTTTACCAGATACGGTTCATATACGTCCTCGATGGTTCCGGCATCCTCACCGATTGCTGCCGCCAGCGTGTCCAGCCCGACCGGTCCGCCCGCAAATTTTCCGATCATCGTCATCAAAATGTTCCTGTCATTCTGATCGAGCCCCATCTTGTCAACCTCCAGCAGATCCAGTGCAAAGGACGCTACCTCCTTTGAAATCCGGCCGTCGTATTTTACCTGCGCGAAATCGCGCACGCGCTTTAACAGCCGGTTCGCCAGACGCGGGGTTCCGCGCGAGCGTCTCGCCATCTCGTAAGCACCCTCCTCATCGATCTCCACCCCAAGTGTCAATGCCGAATGCAGGATGATCGTTTTTAACTCCTCCACCGTGTAGAACTCCAGATGATGTACCACGCCAAAACGGTCTCTTAACGGTGCCGACAAAAGTCCCGCGCGCGTGGTCGCTCCCACCAGGGTAAACTTCGGCAGATCCAGACGGATGGAGCGCGCTGTGGCTCCCTTGCCAAGCATGATATCAATGGCATAATCCTCCATTGCCGGGTACAGCACCTCCTCCACCTGGCGGTTCAGCCGGTGGATCTCGTCGACAAAGAGGACATCTCCCTCCTGCAGATTGCTCAGGATCGCTGCCATTTCCCCCGGTTTTCCGATGGCAGGTCCCGAAGTGACCTTCATATGTGTTCCCATCTCATTGGCAATGATTCCGGCGAGCGTGGTCTTTCCAAGTCCGGGCGGTCCGTAGAACAGCACATGGTCGAGGGATTCCCCCCTCGCCTTTGCCGCCTCGATATATATTTTTAAATTTTCCTTTGCCTTCTGCTGTCCGATATAATCGTCCAGCGTCTGCGGCCGGAGACTTTTCTCGATCTTAAGATCTTCCTCCTGCACCTGCGTGGATATGACCCGCTTCTCCATGTCCCAGCTTTCCTTTCTTCCGCCTTGCCGCTTCCCTTACTACAGGAATGCCATATTCTTAAGCGCGGCTTTTAACAGTGTTTCCACATCCATATCATCCGTGATCTCAATGCCGTTTAACGCCTTTAACGCTTCCGAAGAGGCATAGCCGAGCGCCACAAGCGCCTGCACCGCCTCATTCTTCACACCGCTGCTTCCGTTCTCGTTCTGTCTGCTCACATGCTCGGATTTGAGTTCAAACGCCTCCTCAAGCGACAGCTTGTCCTTCAGTTCTAAAATCACACGCTGCCGTCTTTGCTCCGATTCCGGGCGCTTTAGCGATCGCCTTCGCGTCATCGCCAAGCACCGCAAACCGCAGATCATCGGTTGTCATCACAGACAGCACCGCCAGCGCCCCCTTCGGGCCGATACCGTTGACGCCGATTAACAGCTTGAAGACACGCAGATCATCCTTCGTCAAAAACCCGTACAGAATCATCGCATCTTCGCGCACATTCAGATACGTATAGAGCTTGACTTCCTCTCCCACAGCCGGAAGATAGTCAAACGTCTGCCCGGTCGTATAGATCCGGTATCCGATTCCGCCTGCCTCCACAACCACGCTCTCTTCTTCCACATCCGCAAGGACGCCTTTTATATATGCGTACACACGTATTTCCTCCTTATCGTTTCAGCCGTCCGCCAATCCTTAGTATGATCTCCTGGGCTGCCACACCGATCAGCAGTCCCGTAACGATGCCTGCCACAAAAAGCACCGGCAGATAGTAAAAAATGTTGATATTCTCCACCACAAACGCCGCCACGGCAATCTGACCGATGTTATGCGACATTCCGCCCGCGACACTGACCGGCAGCACACCGAGCTTTCCGGTCCGTTTCAAAAGATACATCACCAGAAAGCTGAACATTCCGCCGGCAAGGCTGTATAAGATACTGAACAGATTGCCGAACAGAAAACCCGCCAGTACAATCCGGAGCATCGAGATGGCAAACGCCTCCTTAGTGCCGACACAGTACAGCATCAGTACCACCACAATATTGGTGAGCCCCAGCTTTACCCCCGGTATTCCGAAATAAAACGGGATCAGGGATTCCACATAGCTGCAGATTAAGGCAAGCGCAAGAAAAACTCCGAGATACGCCACCTTATCTCGCAATGGAGTCGAATCCGTTTTCTTCACTTCCCGTCACCTCCACAACCACTTTGTTCGGCAGACAGACAATCATCTCATGATTCTTAGAGATTGCCTTCTGATGAACACACAGCTTGTCCGGGCAGTCCGCCTCCGTCATGTCCGCCCTGCCATCGCGGATTGTCAGGACATTCGTTGTCACGCCGTCCTGCACAATCGGTATCTCCTGCTCCTCCCCGAGCGCATAGGTCCCGTACACACTGCCGTCCACGGTGACGCGCACACAGGCACCCGCATCCGCGCGCGTTCCCGTCCGCTCATAGACCACAAGAAATACCGTAACCACGGCAAGCAGTATTGCAAGAAAAATCACATCGTTTCTGCTGATTCGCTTTTTCATACCGTCTGACCTTTTCCGTCTGCCCGCTCACCAAGGTAATAAAAGCCCCGGCACTCGGTCAGCTTTACATCCAGAATCTTTCCGATCATGTCCGCTGTCCCCGGCAGATGTACCACCGAGTTATTGCTGAGTCTTCCCGTCACAAGCGAAGCATCCTGCTCGTTTTGCTCCTCAATCAGCACCGGCAGCGTCTGTCCGGTCAGTGCCCCCGCTTTTTCTGCGGAGATCTTCTGCACTTCCTTAAGCAGGCGGTCAAAACGCGCCTTGATCACATCCTCCGGCACCTGCTCTTCCATGGATGCCGCCGGTGTCCCGGTACGTTTGGAATAGATAAACGTGAACGCGCTGTCATAACGCACTTTTCGCACCACGTCCATCGTCTCCTCGAAGTCCTCCTCCGTCTCCCCCGGGAATCCCACGATAATATCCGTCGTCAGCGCAATGTCCGGCACTGCCGCGCGGATCTTGTCCACCAGCTCCAGATAATGTTCCTTATCATATCTGCGGTTCATGATCTTTAAGATCCGGCTGCTCCCGGACTGTAACGGCAGGTGCAGATGTTTGCAGATCTTTTTGGATCGTCCCATCACCTCGATCAGCTCGTCCGAGAGATCCTTCGGGTGGGAGGTCATAAAACGGATACGCTCTAACCCCTCAATCTTCTCCACTTCCTCTAAAAGCTGCGCAAATGTCACCGGCTCCTTCAGATTCTTGCCGTAGGAATTGACATTCTGTCCGAGCAGCATGACCTCGACAACGCCGTCCGCCACGAGCTGTTCGATCTCACGGATGATCTCTTTCGGCTCCCTGCTGCGCTCCCTTCCGCGCACATACGGTACGATACAGTAGCTGCAGAAATTATTGCATCCGAACATGATATTGACGCCGGATTTAAACGAATACTTCCGCTCTACCGGGAGGTCCTCCACGATCTGGTCCGTGTCCTTCCAGATATCAATCGTCATGGAATCCGATTCCATCGCCGTCACAATCAGCTCTGCAAATTTGTAGATATTATGTGTTCCGAAGATCAGATCCACAAAGCGGTAGCTTTCTTTTAATTTTTCAACAACTACCGTCTCCTGCATCATGCAGCCGCAGAGTCCGATCAGCATATGTGGATTTTTCTTTTTATAATTCTGGAGTACCCCGAGTCTTCCATAGACTTTGTTATTTGCATTTTCACGCACCGTGCAGGTATTGTAAATAACAAAATCCGCGTCCTCCGTATCCGTCTCCACATAACCGATGCGCTCTAAGATACCGACAAGCTTCTCAGAATCGCGCGCGTTCATCTGGCAGCCGAACGTCGTGACATGAAAGGTCAGCGGACTGCCTTTTTTTGCAGAGAGCTGTTCCACATAATTTTTAGCAATGTCCATAAAGTAATACTGACGCTCCGGCTCGCTCTGCGGGATCTGCTTTTTATCGATTATTTCAATGTCTATTTTCTTTTTCATCTTCATCCTTACCATCTACGGACGTGTCTGCCCGTTTCCATATATAATATATTTTGTGCTGGTCAGCGCATCCAGTCCCATCGGTCCTCTTGCGTGAAGCTTCTGGGTACTGATGCCGATCTCCGCGCCAAATCCAAATTCAAATCCGTCTGAAAAACGCGTCGATGCGTTGACATAGACGCAGGCAGCATCGATCTCATCCAGGAACCGCTGCGCGTTCGTGTAGTTTTCTGTGATGATTGCCTCCGAATGCCCGGTATTGTAGCGGTTGATGTGTGCGATCGCCTCGTCGAGAGACGACACCGTCTTCACGGAGATCATATAATCGAGATACTCCCTGCCCCAGTCTTCCTCCGTCGCCGCCGACAACAGTTCCTTTTTCAGTTCTCCACCATTTGCCGCCTCCCGGCGCTCTGCCGCTGCAAGACTTTTCTCATCCGCATGAATAACAACATCCTTCTGCTGCAGTGCCGCCGCAAGCTTTGGCATAAATGCATCCACGATTTTCTCATGGATCACGAGTGATTCACAGGCATTGCACACACCGATCCGCTGGGTCTTTGCGTTTAAGATAATACGGATTGCCATATCGAAATCCGCACTCTCATCCACATAGATATGACAGTTGCCGGTTCCCGTCTCAATCACAGGAATCGTCGCCTGATTGACGACGGCGCGGATCAGCCCTGCTCCTCCGCGCGGAATCAGCACATCCACATATTCGTTCATCTTCATGAACGCAGCCGCCGTCTCCCGGCTTGTATCTTCAATCAGCGACACTGCCGCACACGGAATGCCATGTGTCTCCAAAACTTCCTGCAGAACCGAAACAATGACGATATTGGACGAAATGGCGTCACTGCCGCCTTTTAAGATCACTGCGTTGCCCGTCTTAAAACACAGCGCAAACGCATCCACCGTCACATTCGGTCTCGCCTCATAGATCATGCCGACCACACCGAGTGGGACGCGCTTTTTACCGATCATAAGACCGTTCGGGCGCTTCTTCATGGAAAGGACTTCGCCGATCGGATCGGCAAGGTCAGCAACCTGCCGCAGCCCCTCCGCCATCTGCTCCATCCGGGACGGTGTCAGCATCAGACGGTCCAGCAGTCCCTCGGGCATATGATTTTCTCTGCCGCGGGCGAGATCCTTTTCATTCTCTCGGATGATCTCATCGGTATGCGCCACAAGTGCCGCTGCCGCTGCACGCAGCACCTCGTTTTTCGTATTCGTGTCCAGATTACCGATCTGTCTGCTCACTTCTTTTGCGCTCTTACAAAGTTCTGTCAGTTCCATATCCTTTCCATCCTTTCTGTCAGATCCGATATTCCCGCTCCTCCGTATAAATCCGGTGCATCCGCACGTCGGTGGGAAGCACCGCAAGCTGTTTCTCAATCTGCCCTTCAAACGCTAACGCCATGCGGGACAGCTTCGGAAACCTTGCAAAATAACGGTCATAATAACCGCCGCCATACCCGTAACGGTTCCCCTTACGGTCAAAGACCAGCCCGGGCACCAGCACCACCGCAGCTTCTTCCCCAATGCGTTTGCAGCTCTCATCCGGCTCCATCACACGAAACGCGCCCTCCCGCACCCTGGAAAGCTCACTGATCCGGTAAAACTCCATGCGGTGTGTGTCCGGCATTCTCTTCTCAAGACCGCAGTCCCGCTGCAGCCGCTCTTTCGATGTAACCGGGAGCGCCACAGTCTTGCCGTCCGAAAGTGCCTGTTCCAGAAACGGCAGACAATCAGCCTCCGCTCCGAGTGGATAATAACCGTAGATGACAACGCTGTCCCTATACCAGTCAGATGCCGTCAGCCTCTCGCAGATCTTTCTGCTCTTTTCCTGCACTTCCTCCTGCGGCAGTTCCATCCTCCATGCTTTGTGCCTCGCCCTTATCTGCTGACGCGCCTTCTCTTCCTTTAACGCTGCATCAGGAAAGTCCTGTCTTTTTTCCATACTTATCTCCAAGGTTCTCCACGGAACCGTCCGGATTCACCATATCGATATTGTTAAGCTGCGCCGCCAGATTTCTCTTCACATCCGCAACATACTGCTTGCGCAGCAGCGCCTGCTCCTTTTTCTCTTCCTCCGTCAGTCCTTCCGCCTTCGACTTGCGGTATAACGTATTGATTCTGTCAATCTGTTCCTGGTTCATATTGCTCCTTTTCCTGTATTCTTAACCGATCGTCTCCAAAATAAAGTCCTCGATCCGGAAAGCTTCTTTCTTTTTTGCCTGAAAAATGGTTCCCTTAAAGGAATCATCAAAAATATGATGCAGAATGCAGACATCCCTGCCGTTCGCAATAATCATGTCTGTTCCCGAGAGCGTTGCAATCTTTGCCGCTGTCAGTTTGGTCGCCATACCGCCGGTTCCAACATCGCTGCCAGTTGAACTTTTCGCCATGCCGTAGATCGACGCATCCATCTCCTCCACCACTTCAATGAGCTTTGCATCCGGATTCTTGTGCGGATCGTCGGTAAAAAGTCCGTCGATATCCGAGAGCAGGATCAAGAGATCCGCCCCGATCAGAGAAGCAACGATTGCAGAGAGCGTATCGTTATCACCAAACTGCATCTCATAGGTAGAAACCGTATCATTTTCATTCACAATCGGGATTGCGCCAAGACGAAACAATTCGTCGAACGTATTCTTCGCATTCTCTCTTGAGACAGGGTTCACCATCGTGTTCTTCGTCATCAGTACCTGCCCTGCCACCTGATTGTACTCCGCAAAAAGCCGCTGATAGATCATCATCAGCCGCGCCTGGCCGACCGCCGCGCATGCCTGCTTAGTGGAAATGTCCTTCGGCCGCTCATCCATGCCAAGCGTCTGTCTGCCCACGGCAATCGCGCCGGAACTTACCAGACACACATCCATTCCGCGGTTCCGCAGATTGCAGAGCTCCCTTACCAGATGCTCCAGCTTGGTAAAATTCAGATTGCCCGTCTCCCCGTAATTCAATGAAGAAGACCCAATCTTCACTACAACTCTCTTTTTTTCATTAAAATGAAAATGCTTCTGTTCCATCTGTCTAACGTCCCCTTTATATGTAACATTTTCCAAACATTCATCCCCAAATGGGCATAGAACCTCATACTGTATTACTCTATCATATCTTTATCAAAATGGCAAATTGATGTTTTCGCATTGTACGAACGGAAAGTTTATGGTACATTGGATGGGAAACATCAGAAATGGAGATTTTTATGATGAGAAAAAAGAAGATACTCTCCTGTCTTCTGGTTCCCCTGCTCTCTGCAAATCTGCTGCTCTCCGGCTGCAGCCACACGGCAGACGAACCGGTTACCAAGTCAGGATTTTATTTTAACACCGTCATCTCGGTCTCGATCTATGAAAAAGGGAGTGAGGAACTGCTCGATGACTGTTTTGCCCTTGCGCAAAAGTACGAGGGATATTTTTCCAATACGATTCCGGACAGCGATATTTCCAAAATCAACGATGCGGGCGGCGCTCCCGTGACAGTACACGACGAAACGATCGAACTTCTTAAAACCGGCATCGCATATGGCGACTTAAGCGGCGGCAAATTCGACATCACCATCGGCCGGCTTTCCGATCTGTGGGACATCTCAACCAAAGCGCTGCTTGATCAGACCGATGCCTCCATGATTCCCTCCGACGCGGACATTCAGACGGCTCTTGCCACAGTGGATTACCGGGAGATTCAGATTGACGGCAACACAGTGACTCTGCAAAATCCCGATGCCAGGATTGATCTGGGCGGCATCGCCAAAGGCTATATCGCGGATCAGATGAAAGCCTACCTGAACCAGAAGGGAATTACTTCCGGTTACATCAATCTCGGCGGGAATGTGCTTGCGCTCGGCGCGAAGACGGACGGTTCGGCATACACCATCGGCATACAGCGTCCGTTCGGTGAGGAAAACGAAGCGATTGCCTCCGTCTCCATCACCGATCAGACCGTCGTATCCTCCGGCGTCTACGAACGCTATTTTGAAGTAGATGGGACGCGTTATCACCATATCCTGGACACCGCGACCGGTTACCCTTACGATAACGGGCTCCTTGAGGTCACGATCATCACCGGTGCATCGGTGGACGGCGACGGTCTCTCCACCACCTGTTTCTCCCTCGGGCTGGAAGACGGTATGGCACTCGTTGAAAGCCTTGACGATACGGAAGCCATTTTTATCACAAACGACTATGAGGTACACACCAGTTCCGGCATGGGCACCGTCATTCCCTATGAAATTCTTGAAGATTAAACACCAAAACAGGCGTGAAGAATTCATACTTATTACCGCGAATTCTTCACGCCTGTTTTTATTTCACACTTGCATTCCACGAAACGATTCTTACAGGATGATTTTCGGAGAAAATCATTCTTACAGAATAATTTTCTTTGGACACTTCTGTGCACAGATACCGCATCCGACACACTTCTCCTGATCAATGTATGCCACGTTGTCAATGACATGAACTGCATCCTTCGGGCAGTTCTTCTCACACAGATGACATCCGATACATCCTACGGAACATGCCTTCATGACATCCTTGCCCTTATCCTTGGAGCTGCACTGTACAATGTGCTTTGCCTTGTAAGGAACAAGCTCGATCAGATGCTTCGGACATGCAGCAACACATTTTCCACATGCCTTACATACTTCCTTGTCAACCTGCGCAATGCCGTCCACGATATGAATCGCATCAAACGGACAAGCCTTTACACAGCTGCCGTATCCAAGGCATCCGTAATTACAGGACTTCGGTCCGCCGTTCGGCACGAATGCCATGGCTGCACAGTCCTCGTTGCCGGTATACTCGTAATCGCGTCCTGCCTTCTCACAGGTTCCCGCACACTTTACAAATGCTACCTTGCGCTCGCCTTCCTCGGCTGCCACACCCATGATCTCACCGATCTTGGCTGCTACCGGCGCGCCGCCGACCGGACACTGATTGACCGGAGCCTCGCCCTTTGCGATTGCTGCTGCCAGACCGGAACAACCGGCATAACCACAGCCACCACAGTTATTTCCCGGAAGCACACCTAAGATTGCTTCCTCTTTTTCATCTACCTCTACCTTGAACTTTTCTCCGGAAATACCAAGGAAAAATCCAATCAAGATACCTACGCCGCCCACGATTAAGGCTGCAAATAAAATTGCTGTAACGTTCATCTTCTTTTTCCTCCTAAATCATTCCTGAGAATCCCATAAATGCGATTGACATCAGACATGCGGAAATCAATACGATTGCAGTACCCTGAAACGGCTTCGGGATATCATTGTACTCGATCTTCTCACGCACACCTGCCATTAAAACGATCGCAATCAGGAAACCAAATGCGGTTGCAAAACCGTTTACCACGCTCTCCAAAATACCGTATTCCTTGGTAACATTCGTCAGTGCAACACCGAGAACGGCACAGTTTGTCGTAATCAGCGGAAGGTATACACCAAGGCTCTGATATAATGCCGGCATGGACTTCTTCAAGAACATCTCAACGAACTGTACCAGTGCAGCGATTACAAGAATAAACACGATCGTCTGCAGGTAGGTAAGGTCAATGCCCTTGCTCATCAGATAGCTGTTGGCAAGGATATATTTGTAGATCAGCGCTGTCACGAACGAAGAGATCGTGATAACGAATACAACTGCGCCACCCATTCCGGCAGCGGTCTCTGTTTTCTTGGAAACGCCTAAAAACGGACAGATACCAAGGAACTGACTTAATACAACGTTATTGACAATGGCAGAGCCGATTGCAATTAAAAGTAATGTTTTCATCCGTATCTATCCTCCTATTCTACTTTTTCTGCCGGAGCTTCCGCTGCCGGTTTCTTACCGGTGCATGCAGCAGACATACCGCATCCTGCACAGTCTCCAGTGATACATCCGGACGGCTCGGCAAGCGGCTTGCCCTTGGCTGCCATCTTCTCACGGACGATCTTCATCACAGCTACCAGACATGCCAGTACGAGGAATGCTCCCGGTGCCATAACAAAGATGGTGATCGGTGTGAACCAGCTTAAGGACAGAATCTGGAAACCAAAGATCTGACCTGCGCCCAGAAGCTCACGGAACAGTCCGATCAGGGTAAGACCCATCGTAAATCCAAGTCCCATACCAAGTCCATCGAAAAGAGACGGCACTACCGGATTCTTGGAAGCATAGCTCTCAGCACGGCCGAGGATAATACAGTTTACAACGATTAACGGGATGTACACACCCAGCGACTCGGAGAGGCTCGGGGTATACGCCTGCATGATAAACTGCACCACTGTTACCAGCGATGCAACGATAACAATGTATGCCGGCATACGCACGCCGTCCGGAATCACCTTACGGAATGCGGAAATCAGCATATTGGAAAGTACCAGTACCACTGTTGTGGAAAGTCCCATGCCAAGTCCGTTGATTGCGGAGGATGTGACAGCAAGTGTCGGACACATACCAAGCATCAGAACGAAAGTAGGATTTTCCTTAATGAGTCCATTATATAAACGTTCTACATTCTTGTTCATTGATTAGTTACCTCCTTCTAATACGCTGTGGAAGTATGTAAGGCAGGCATTCACACCGTTCGCCATCGCCTTGGAAGTAATGGTGGAACCGGAAATTGCCTCGATCTCATTGTCCGCAGACGGTGTCGACTTCACAACCGTAAAGGAGTCTACGTTCTTGCCCTCAAACTGGCTGTAGAACGGCTCTTCCTGTGCTTTCATACCAAGTCCCGGTGTCTCGGAAATACTTGTGATGGAATAACCGTTGACCGTACCGTCATTCTGGATGCCAACAGAGAATGTAATGCTGCCCTGGCTTCCGTCCTTCGCCGTTACGGTAAGCACATAGCCGAGCGGATTGCCGGAAGCGTCAAGTGCTGTGTTGACAGCCTCGATATCGTCAGAATATCCATTCTGCGCCATAAGATCTTCCGCTGCAGCGGTGTCGAAATCAGCGTACTCCTCAAAGGAATCCGCATCCTCAAATACCTGCTTGTAAGCGGACTGTGTCTTCTCATAATTTACCTGGTCGATCGGGCCTTTGGTAATGCCGTAGACCACGCCGAGGATCAGACCTAATACAACAGTAAAAGCAAATAAAACCAATGCGTCATGTACAATCTTCTTGTTCATTTCTATTTGCCTCCTTCCTGCTTCTTCGCTTCCTTCACCTGACCGAATGCCATCGGCACCGTGTGCTTCTCAATAAGCGGCACAAGGATATTGCTTAAGATGATGGCGAAGGAAACACCCTCTGCATTCGCGCCGAAGCAGCGGAACAATCCGGTCAGGATACCGCAGCAGATACCAAAGATGATCTGCCCCATCGGTGTAATCGGGGATGTCACATAATCCGTTGCCATGAAGAATGCGCCGAGCATCAGACCGCCGCCGCAAAGCTGTGCGGTAAGATAGCTGCCGTCAAATCCATGACCGCCGAATAAAAGCATGAATACAGCAAATGTAATAATGTAAGATGCCGGGATGCGAAGGTTGATCACACCCATCAGGATCAGGAAAATAGCTCCGATCAGAATAGCGATCGCAGATGTCTCACCAATGGTACCTGCGGTGCGTCCGATCAGCATATCCATCGTATTGACCGCCTCACCGTTACGCATGGCAGCAAGCGGTGTTACGCTGGAATACACTTCAATACCGTTCTTTGTGATGCCAAACTTTGTCATATCAGCAGCAAATGCAATCAAAAGGAAGCATCTTGCGCCCAGCGCCGGGTTCATGAAATTCTGTCCCAGTCCGCCAAACAGACATTTTACAACCACGATTGCAAACACACCGCCGATTACCGCCTCCCACCACGGAAGGGTTGCCGGAAGGTTCAATGCCAGAAGCAGTCCCGTTACAACGGCGCTCAGGTCATCGATCGTCTGCTTTTTATGTACAATCTTATTAAATACCCACTCTGATGCCACACAGCTTGCAATCGTTACCAGAATCAGAACCAATGCCTTATATCCGAAATTGTAAATTCCGAACAGGCTTGTCGGAAGCAATGCAATAATCACATACAGCATAATACGGCTTGTGGTATCTTTGGCACGAACGTGTGGTGATGATGAAACATGATATAAATCACTCACGATAATCCACCTCTCTCTTCTTGTTTTTTGAATTATTTTTTGCGTTTTGCAGCAAGTACCTGCTTTTTCATCGTCTTAATGGACTGTGCGAGCTGTCTGCGTGCAGGGCATACAAAACTGCAGCTTCCGCACTCCACGCACTCGAGTCCGTGCCAGGATTCAAACGCCTCAGCCAGACCGTTATTGGAAAACTTGGCAAGTCTTGACGGAATCAGCTGCTCCGGGCATGCTTCCACACAGCGGCCGCAGTTGATACATGCGGACGGCTCCACCTTGGACACTTCGTCCTTGCTTAAGCAAAGCAGTGAGGAAGATGTCTTTGTCGTAGGAATATCCAGGCTAAACATCGCAAATCCCATCATCGGACCACCGGAAATAATCTTCTCCGGCTGTGTCTTAAATCCGCCGGCAGCCTCCACCAGTTCTGCATAGCTGGTACCGATGCTGTATAAGAAGTTGCCCGGGTTGGCAATGGCATCGCCTGTAATCGTAGAAATACGATTGGTTACCGGTCTGCCAAGCTTTACCGCACGGTAAACAGCAATGATGGTCTCCACATTATCCACGATACATCCTGCATCTGCCGGAAGCATCTTGGAATTGATGGCGCGGCCTGTCACTGCATAAATGAGCTGACGCTCACCACCCTGCGGGTACTTGGTCTGTAAAGGACAGACCTCAATTCTCGGTTCATCCTTGACAAGCTCTGTCAGCTTTTCAATACAATCCGGCTTGTTGTCCTCGATGCCGAGAACACCCTTCGCATGATCGAACAGCTGGAGAATGATCTTCATTCCACCGATCAGCTCTTCCGGATTTTCGAGCATTCTGCGGTAGTCCGCCGTCAGATACGGCTCACACTCTGCGCAGTTTGCAATTACATATTCAATCTTTTCCGGCTCTTTCGGAGACAGCTTCACATGTGTCGGGAAACCTGCACCGCCCATGCCGACAACGCCTGCCTCTTTTACCTTATTGACAATCTCCTCCTTGGAGAGAGCCGTCACGTCTTCACACGGCGTGTACTCCACCTCTTCAAACGCCCCGTCGTTCTCAATGACGATGGAATTCACCATGTCACCGACTGCCACACGGTGCGGTTCGATTGCCTTTACTGTACCGGATGCCGACGCATAGATCGGGGATGACACAAAGCCACCTGCCTCTGCGATCTTCTGTCCTTTCAGCACCTTGTCACCAACCGCTACCACCGGAGTCGCCGGTGCACCGATATGCTGTGACAACGGGTATACCAGATCACCCTTAGGTAGAACTTCTACGATCGGCTGATCCTTTGCCAGTTCCTTTCCTTCATAAGGATGGACGCCGCCTTTAAATGTCTTAGAACCCATTTCTCGTGCCCCACTTTCTCTTATCTATATTATATTCTATGCCAAAAGTCATAGAATACCCTCGTGTAGATTATAGCACAATCACTCGGAAATTGTAGCAATTTATTGTATTTTTTCACGAACCTATTGACAAAGAATTCACAATATTTTTTCCACATTTATGTTATAATGTACGTGAAGGCAAAAGTGAGCATGGAGCAAAAACATACGCTCATGCTTACATGCAGCAGATGGTTCTGCTCCATGTGAACGCGCCCGCGAGTCCGGGAAGCCGCAGGCTTTCCGGACTTTTGCCGAAGCGTACATTGCTATTTGCCGCGAACGCCCGCGAGTCCGGGAAATCTATGATTTTCCGGGCTGGCACTGCGGCAAAAGTGCGGACGGTTCTACTCCATGCGAGCGCCCGCGAATACCCCTTACCCTAATATTACATATAGAGGATTTTCAGATGATAACCTGGCATGAAGAACTGACTTTTGATTTTTCAGACCCCGTTTCCAACGAGGTATTTACAGAAAACTGCATTTTTTTTGATATTGAGACAACCGGCTTCTCGCCGGCGCGCACGGATCTCTACCTGATCGGCTGCGCCACAAGGCGCGGCAGTCTTTTGTGCATCGACCAGTTCTTTTCCGAGAACGCCGCCGATCAGAAAAATGTCCTTTCCGCCTTTCTGGATCTTTTGTCCGGCTATGATACCATTCTGACGTTCAACGGTATCGGCTTCGACATTCCATATCTGAAGGCGAAATGCAAGACGCTGCACCTTTCCGATCCGTTTGATGCGCACAGTTATATCGATCTTTATAAGGAAGTCTCACGTTTCAAATTTCTGTTTGCCCTGACCAGCTACAAACAGAAATCCATCGAACTGTTTCTCGGGATCGACCGCATCGATGCCTACTCCGGCGGCGAGCTGATCGAAGTCTACAAAGAGTACGTGCGGCATCCCGCAAAGGATTCCCTTGCACTGCTGAAACAGCACAACTATGAGGACGTTCTCTATATGCCGAAGCTTCTGCCCGTCCTCTCCTACCCGAAACTCTGGGAACAGGCATTTTCGCTGCAGTCGCTCCAGGCGTCCGAGTACCGGTCGATGGACGGTGCCTCCGGCAACAAGGAGCTGTTTTTTACACTGGCGCTGCAGTACCCCGTTCCCAAACCGGTCTCCTTCTCCTACGATGACTGTTATCTCTCCATGAGCGGAAGTACCGCCCGGCTGCGCGTGCGTCTCTTCGAGGGAGAACTGCGCTTCTTTTATGACGGCAGTCCCAAAGATTACTACTATCTCCCCGAGGAGGATATCGCAGTTCACAAGAGCATTGCTTCTGCTGTCGACAAGGAACACCGCGTACAGGCAAACGCTTCCAACTGCTACGGCAAAAAATATGCCATCTTTCTTCCGCAGTATGACGCCATGTTTTCCCCGGTGTTCCGTGAACAGCCGCGCGGCAGGAAATGCTATTTTGAATTATCCGCGGACTTTGCCGCCGATCCCGCTATGCAGATGGACTATGTTCTGCATCTGTTAGAAACCATGCGTTCCCACCGCAAATAAACACATGGCAGAAAGCCCTGATATAATTACCACCAAAAACGGCAGGAAAGAATCTGGCATATACTGCACAGCTTCTTTCCTGCCGCTTTTTTGCTTTATAGAAAAATGCGTTCTCTGAAGTAACCTTACGCCTTCTCAAAGAAAAAGGACTTGTCTCTCTCAAATCCGATCTCCCGGTAATTCATGATCTGCTCCGTGCTTCCGATGAAAAGCACGCCGCCTGTTGCAAGCGCCTTATAGAACTTCGCATAAATCTCGTCCTTTGCCTCCTCGGTAAAATAGATCACAACGTTCCGGCACACAATCAGATTGCATCCGCCTGGATACGGATCTTTTAAAAGATCATGCTCCTTGAATTCCACACGTTTCTTGATTTCATCCGAGATCTGATACGAATTGCCGACCTTGGTAAAATACTTCTTCTTCAAGTCATCCGGCACACTCGCAATACTCTTCTCATTGTAGAGTCCCATCCGCGCCGTATCGATCACCTGCTTGTCAATGTCGGTCGCAATCACCTTGATGTTTGCAAGCGGCAGGTGTCTGGACAATGCCATTACCAGCGAATACGGCTCATCTCCGGTCGAGCAGGCAGCACTCCAGATTTTCAGATTCTTGCCAAACTTCTGAATCAGCTTCGGGAATACCTCATTCTCCAGAATCTTCCACTGATCCGGATTGCGGTAAAACTCCGACACATTGATGGTCAGGAAATTGATAAACTGTTCAAACTTCTCTTTGTCCTTCTTGATCAGCGCCACATACTCATCATATGTCGCAATATGATTCTTCGTAATCAGCGTGTTGATTCTGCGCCGCATCTGCTTTTCCTTATAAGAATTCAGATCAATCTTTGCAAGCGCTAAAATATCCTTTTTAAACTTTTCATAATTGTCCGTTTCCAGCATATTTTATCCCTCGGCTCTCTTTGTTATCTACATGATGCAAATACAGAAATAGGCTTCCACCAACGTGCAAGCCTATCTGTAACTCTACAATCATCGAAATCAGAGATTACTCCTCTTCCTTTGCAACCGCATCAATATCTACATCTGCAACATCTGCATCCGCATCTTCTTCCGGTGCGAGCAGTGCCTTCATAGATAAACTGATCTTCTTCTCTTCCTCGTTGAAATCAACGATCTTTGCCTCGATCTCCTGTCCAACTTTTAATACGTCGGACGGCTTCTCTACATGCTCCTTGGAAATCTGGGATACATGAAGGAGTGCATCCACACCCGGTGCAAGCTCAACAAATGCGCCGAAGTCTGTCATTCTTGCAACTTTGCCCTTTACAACGTTGCCGATTGCGAACTTCTCTGCTGCGCCGTTCCACGGATTCTCTGCCGGGAACTTCATGCTGAGTGCAATCTTATTCTCATTGATATCCTTAATGAATACGCGAACCTGATCGCCTACCTTGAATACCTTCTTCGGGCTCTCTACTCTGCCCCAGGACATCTCGGAAATATGAAGCAGACCGTCTGCTCCGCCAAGATCAATAAACGCACCGAAATCTGTTACATTCTTAACTGTTCCCTCTAATACATCACCGATCTTGATTCTTGCGAACAGTTCTTTCTGCTGCTCTAACTTCTTAGCAACCAGAAGCTGCTTTCTGTCGCCGATGATTCTTCTTCTCTTCGGATTGAACTCGCTGATAACGAACTCGATCTCCTGATCCTTGTATTTGGAAAGATCTTTCTCGTAGGTATCTGATACAAGACTTGCCGGAATAAATACTCTTGTCTCATCTACGTTTACGCATAATCCTCCATCCAGTACCTGTGCAACCTTAGCGGTCAGCACTTCCTTGTTCTCAAATGCTTCCTCTAATCTCTTGCTTCCTTTCTCGGCAGCCAGACGCTTGTATGTCAGTAATACCTGACCCTCACCGTCATTTACCTTTAAAACCTTTGCTTCCATGGTGTCGCCGACGGATACCAATGTGGTAAGGTCTACGTTTGCTTCGTTTGTGTATTCATTACGAGTAATGATTCCGTCTGCCTTGTAGCCGATATTCAGAACGATCTCATCAGGTTTCACATCGATAACGGTACCCTCAACTACCTCTCCATTTCTTATTGTTTTAAATGATTCTTCCAGCATTTGTTCAAAGCTCATTTCTGACATTCTTTTGAACCTCCTCAATAATATTGTTTGGGGTAGAAGCCCCTGCGGTAATACCTACGTTATCGACAGACCTGACTTCGGCAAGGTCAAGATCCTTTACAGTTTGTATATAGTAAGTATTTTTGCATTCGTTTTTACATATTTCAAATAGCTTCTGCGTGTTGGAGCTGTTCCTGCCACCGATCACAATCATGGCATCC
>OAUU01000529.1_pt1 | contig 26269 bp, 20 predicted proteins | sample 1501381 | NCBI WGS metagenome assembly OAUU01 (sample SAMEA2580057, study PRJEB22360) | human gut metagenome | reverse complement strand
TTTGTACTTGGCGGAGCGATCGCATTTGTGACCAACGTGCCAATGAGCTTTTTGGAAAAGAAAATTTTTGGAAGGGCAAAAAAAGAAAATAAGATAGTCGAAAAACTGGCAAGACCAATAAGCCTGTTCCTCACGATCGTATTTGCGGTTGGCGTGATTGTACTGGTGATGTTTGGTGTGATTCCGCAGCTTACGCGGACAATAGGAACCCTGATGATGAGTATCGCTGATTTTATTCCACAGATGCAAAGCTGGATCCGGGAGTTTTCCCATAATAACCAGGAAATCATGAAGCTTGTAGATCAGGTACAGTTTAATCCGGATCAGGCGATCAAGTGGGGGATAAGCCTGCTTGGAAATGGTGCAGGAAATATGATGAATATCACAATGTCAGCAGTGGGTTCCATAGTTAGTGGATTGGCAGCCTTTTTTGTTGCATTTTCCTTTGCCTGCTATGTCCTTTTTCAGAAGGAAACGCTGCAGGTGCAGATTCGAAAAGTATTTTTCGCTTTTCTTCCAAAGGAAAAAGCAGATGCTTTTCTTAAAGTCTGCTCTCTGACTTATCAGACATTTGCAAATTTTCTTACAGGTCAGTGTCTGGAAGCCGTGATCCTTGGCTGTATGTTTGTTGTGATATTGAGCATTTTAAGGATGCCATATGCACTTTTGATCGGAGTTTTAATTGCGTTTACGGCATTGATCCCGATTTTCGGAGCCTTCATCGGGTGTGCAGTGGGAAGCTTTTTGATCTTTATGGTAAATCCGAAACAGGCAATTTTATTTATTATAGTATTTCTGGTGCTGCAGCAGATAGAGGGAAATCTGATCTATCCTCATGTTGTGGGTGAGTCTGTAGGGCTTCCATCGATTTGGGTTCTTGCAGCAGTTACGATCGGCGGAAACCTTATGGGAATTATAGGTATGCTTGTTTTCATTCCGTTGCTTTCCGTGTTCTATACTATTTTTCGGGAATTCGTATATCTGCATCTGAAAAAAAAGCATATCAAACAGGTGACAAAGACAGAAATAGAAGAAGATGCGGCGGAAGAGATGGTAAATAGTGACATATCAGAGGTGAAATGATAGAATCCCGTCTTTGACAGCTGTATGGTGATAAAACGGTTACAAACCCAGTAAATATGGGTATTGTGGCCGTTTTTTTTGTAGATAATTATTCAACCGTCAAATTTACGGGTGTTTTTATAGCAACCTCGGAAAATAATGCAAAAATTCAGCGCAGCAGAACGTGAATTACTGCGTCACAGATTTTCATGTCTTAGACAAGTACTTTCTATTATAGAGCACGGGGAAGGGAAAAGGCAGGAAAAAAATGGACAATGGATATTACAACTGTCTTGTCACATGACAAAAGTTGTGGTATACTAAGCGCTAAAGTGTTAAAAAAATATCACGATTCAGGGTTCTGAATCGTTATAGTAAAAATAGGAAGGAAACAAAACCAATGGATACCAGAAGAGAAAAGCTGGAAGCATTAAAGAAAGAAAAAAATGCCGTCATCATGGCACACTATTACGTGCCGGATGAGGTGCAGGAAATTGCCGATTACATCGGAGATTCGTATTACTTAAGCGACATGGCGACGAAAGTGGACGCCAGTGTCATCGTTCTCTGCGGCGTTCGTTTCATGGGTGAGAGCGCCAAAATCTTAAACCCGGGCAAAAAAGTACTGCTCCCAGATCTGCATGCCGACTGCCCGATGGCTCACATGGCAGCGATTGAAAAAATCAAGGAAGTCCGGCAAGAGTACCCGGATGTGGCTGTTGTATGCTATGTCAATTCCACCGCGGAATTAAAAAGTCATTCCGACGTCTGTGTCACCTCCTCCAACGCAGTAAAAATTGTAAAAGAACTGCCGAACCACGACATCTTCTTTATCCCTGATGAGCATCTTGGTACCTATGTGGCTGAGCAGGTGCCGGAGAAACATATCATCTTAAATGACGGTTTCTGCCACGTACATGCTGCCATCCGCCCGGAAGCTGCAAAGGCTGCAAAGGAAGCGCGCCCGCAGGCAAAGCTTCTCGTTCACCCGGAGTGCAGAAGTGAAGTCGTTGCACTTGCCGATTATGTCGGAAGTACCGCAGGCATCATCAGATATGCCGAGGCAAGTAAAGATACCGAGTTTCTCGTTGCAACCGAGCTTGGTGTTTTCGCGGAGCTGAAAAAGCGCTGCCCGGATAAGAAGTTTTATGCAGTGGGAAATACGCAGATCTGCCCAAATATGAAAAAAGTAACATTGGACAAATTAATAGAAGCACTGGAAAACGAGGAGAATGAAGTTCTGTTAAGCGAACAGGAAATTTCAGACGCACATGCACCGCTGTTAAGAATGCTCGAGCTTGCAAAGTAACAAAATAAGCAGAACGCAGAAGCGGAAAAGAGGAAACGAAATGAAAAAGTATTATGATGCAGTGATTGTAGGATGCGGTGTGGCAGGATGCTTTGCGGCACTTCATCTGCCCCAGGAAGCTGATATTCTGATGATAACAAAAGCAGATACCGAGGACAGCGACTCCTTCCTCGCACAGGGCGGTATCTGTGTTCTGAAAAACGAGAGCGATTACGATGCGTTCTATGAAGATACGATGCATGCCGGGCACTACGAAAATACGCCGGAATCCGTCGACATTATGATCCGTTCTTCCCGAAATGTCATCAATCAGCTCATCGCCTGGGGTGTGGATTTCCGTCGCGATGAGAACGGAGAACTCTGCTATACGAAAGAAGGCGCACATTCTACCAACCGCATCCTGTTCCACGACGATGTAACCGGAAAGGAGATTACGAGCAAGCTTCTCGCGCAGGTAAAAAAGCTGCCGAACGTGACGCTTCTTGCGCACACGGAAATGTGTGATATTCTTTCCGACAAAAATGTCTGCGAGGGTGTTCTGATCCGGGATGAAGAAGGAAAGCTGGTTCCGGTTTATGCCAGGGATGTGATCTGGGCGTGCGGCGGCATCGGCGGAATTTATGACAATTCTACGAACTTCCCGCATCTTACAGGAGATGCACTTGCAATTGCGATCCACAGGAACGTAGCACTGAAAAATGTCAATTACGTACAGATTCACCCAACAACGCTGTATTCCCAAAAGAAAGGCCGCCGTTTCCTGATTTCCGAATCTGTCCGCGGAGAGGGCGCTGTACTGCTCGATAAAAATGGCGAGCGTTTCACCGATGAACTGCAGCCGCGTGACGTGGTATCCCGTGACATCCACCGCCAGATGGAAAAGGACCACACGAAGCACGTATGGCTTTCCCTGAAAACGATTCCGCTCGATGTAAAAGAACGGTTCCCGAATATTTACCAGAAATGCCTGGAAGAGGGATATGATATTACGCAAGAACCGATTCCGGTTGTACCGGCACAGCATTACTTTATGGGCGGCGTCAAGGTAGACAGCAATAGCGAAACGACGATGGATCATTTGTATGCAGCAGGTGAGACGAGCTGTAATGGCGTGCACGGTGCAAACCGTCTGGCTAGCAATTCTTTGCTGGAGAGCCTGGTATTTGCAGAGCGCGCGGCAAAGAAGATTGCTGCCGAATTGGTCGCAGATGGTCCTACAGAGAACGCAGGCCGCAGAGAAACGGCGGGCGAGCCGGACGAAGACGAGTGGAAGCTCCTGGAAAAACGGTACGATATTAGAAAAGAAGATTACCAGAATATGGAAGAATATGCAGAACGCTGCAAAGAGAGCATCTGGGATGCGATCAGAAAGGAAGACGAATATGAATCCAATCACAAGAACACTAAATGTGGATAATCTGCTGCTGCTTGCACTGCAGGAGGACATTTCCAGCGAGGATGTAACGACAAACGCCGTGATGCCAAAAGCATGCCAGGGAACGGTACAGCTGCTCTGTAAACAGGACGGCGTTATTGCCGGCATGGAAGTTTTTGCAAGAGTATTTACCTTGCTCGATGAGAAAACCGAGATTATTCCGTATGTGAAAGACGGCGATGAAGTCAAAAAAGGCGATCTGCTGGCAACGGTAAACGGTGATATCCGCGTTCTGCTGTCTGGTGAAAGAACCGCACTCAATTATCTGCAGCGGATGAGCGGAATCGCAACGTATACGAGAAGTGTTGCGAAGCTGCTCGAAGGTTCCAAAACAACCCTTCTCGACACCAGAAAAACAACCCCGAATATGCGTATTTTTGAAAAGTATGCAGTCAAAGTCGGCGGCGGCCAGAATCACCGCTATAATCTGTCCGACGGCGTTCTGTTAAAGGACAATCATATCGGAGCTGCCGGCAGTGTCACAAAAGCGATCGAGATGGCACGCGATTATGCCCCGTTTGTGCGGAAGATAGAAGTTGAGTGCGAAACTCTCGATATGGTTCGTGAAGCGGCAGACGCCGGCGCTGACATTATTATGCTGGACAACATGACACCGGAGCAGATGAAAGAGGCGGTAGCCGTTATCAACGGCAGAGCAAAAACCGAGTGCTCCGGAAATGTGACAAAAGAAAATATTGCCACGATCCTTGATGCCGGCGTTGACTATGTTTCCAGCGGTGCGCTGACCCATTCTGCACCGATCCTGGATGTATCACTGAAAAATCTGCATCCGATAGAACAAGTATAAAAACCAGAAGCATTTCCTTGCAGATACAAAAATCAAAAAAGCTTCTGTTCTTCCCGAAAATGGAATAGAACAGAAGCTTTTTTAATAGGAAGTTTCGTTGAAGTTTCCTGTAAAAAAACCACTGGATTTAGATTCCTTTCTGAAACAGGAGAAAGGAATATCCGATCGGAATCAAAATCAGCGCTGCAATCGTGAGGAATAAAATCCATTCAAGCTGCAGAAAGCTGTTTACGATCATGGCAACGCCGCCGATGATCCAAATCCAGCCGGCGAGGCGGTGAGTGCGGTTCCAGTTTTCCTGACTGTGAAGTGTCCATGGAACTTTGATGCCGGTTGTGTAGTTCTGTTTGCATTTTGGCATGTAATTGCCGATGAGAATAAAGAGAAGGCCGACAATCCCATTGCTAACAAAACCGATATCAACTGCGATGCCGGCTGCGTTTGCGTAGATGGAGCAGCAGACGATCAGGGAGGTTATGGGTATGATCCACAGAACAAGACGGATCATCTTCGGACCGATGTTCTGCCGCTTCGGATCAGAAAAAGTGAGAACAGCGGTAAAAATCTGCAGAGCGGCAAGAAACAGAGGAATACCGATCACTGCCATCGTTTTACTGCTCCAGCCGTTTGGAACATTGTTTGTGCCAAAATGGGTGGCAATGGTGTCCGGCATGCGATTCCAGAGCAGAAGTCCGATCACCATCGGGAAAAGAGAAATGAGTGTTGTCAGAATCAGTGTTGTTTTATATTTTTTCCACATCAGAAGTGCCTCCTTTGAACTCTGAAATCCAGAGCATGATTTCTTCCAGGACGGAAGTGTTGAGTTCATAATAAATAAAATTTTTCTCCCGGAATTCCAGCACAAGGCCTGCTTTTTTCAGAATACCGAGATGGTAGGAGATGGTTGCACCTGTCATATCAAAGTGCGATCCGATCTCCCCGGCAGAAAGTCTTCCGTTTTTCAGAAGCTCCAGAATCCTTCGCCGGACAGGATCGGAGAGAGCTTTAAACGTTTCTGCGAATGCCATGGAAACCTCCTTTCCAGCAGTATGAATGCAATCTAATTAGAAATTCATCTAAATACTTTTTATCACAGTGAAAGCGAAAAGTCAATAAGTATTTCGAAAAAAATCTAAATAGTTTTATTGTGATTTTGAGTTGCTATTTTCTGTAGAATACGCTACGATAAGAAAAAATCTGTAGAAAAAGGGGACAAAAACATGAAAAAACACCTGTCCGTGCGCTACGGCACGATTCAGGGCTGCTACTGGATGGGATACGCGGCACTGATGGGGTATGCCAGCGTCTATCTTCTTGAAAAAGGCTTCACAAACACACAAATCGGCCTTCTGACGGCAGTTGGCTGTATTGTGTCAGCGGTTCTGCAGCCTGCGCTGGCATCCTACGCAGATCGGCCGGAAAGCCCGTCCGTACGAACAATGCTCCTTGGAGCGAACCTGATTCAGCTTGTTCTTATCATTTCCCTTGCTGCAACGGCAGAAAGCAGTTCTATGGTGGTAAGGACACTGCTGTACGGCGCAAGCATTACGATGCTGATGCTGATGATTCCGTTCGTTAATTCTCTTGGTATGGAGACGATCCGCCAGGGAGAGGAACTTGATTACGGAATCGGGCGCGGCATGGGTTCCGTTGCATATGCGATTGCATCATGGCTGCTCGGCCGGCTGACCGCATCCTTTGGAGCAGACATGATTCCGATCTGGGCTATCGCGCTGACCATTCTTTTTCTCACCTGTGTATTTCGTTTTCCATTTAAAAAGGACAGAAAAAAAGCAGAAGCAGAAAAAGAAGAGACAGGAGCAGCAGGTCCTGTTGATTTTCTGAAACGGTATCCGTCCTTCGCGGTAGTACTGCTTGGCTGCATTCTGATCTTTATGTCACATAGCCTGATTAACAGCTTCAATTATCAGATTGCAATGGCAAAAGGTGGTGGCAGCGGTGAGATGGGAAATGCGATGACTATCTCTGCAGTTTCCGAGCTGCCAACGATGTTTCTGTTCGGCTATCTGCTGAAAAAGAAGAGCAGTGTTTTCTGGTTCCGCCTCTCCGGCCTGTTTTTTGTCCTGAAAAGCATAGGAACCTTCCTGGCCTTTAATATTCCGACATACTACGCTGCTCAGCCGTTCCAGATGTTCGGCTGGGCGCTGCTCAACGTTGCCTGCGTCTATTACGTGGATGGTATCATGGAGCCGCAGGATTCGATTAAAGGACAGGCATATATGGCGATGACCATCACCGTAGGAAATGTAATGAGCTCCCTGCTTGGCGGCTGGCTTATCGATGCAGCCGGTGTTGGCACGATGCTGATCTGCGCATCTCTTGCGGCCTTCATCGGCTGGCTGATTGTGTGCCTCGGTTCGAAAGAAGCAAAAACTGCATAGGAAAGATAAAAGAAAGCGCCCGAAACCGAACGTGGTTCCGGGCGCTTTGCCGTACAGCTCTTATTTATTTCTGTTTCCTGTATACTTCTCATCACAGTATTTGCAACGGTAAACCTCTTTTTCCGGGTCAGCCAGGATAAAGACATGCTTTAATCCCTGTTCAATAGAAGTGATACAGCGCGGGTTTTTACATTTAATCACATCAACCACCTGTTTCGGCAGATGAAGTTCTTTTTTCTCCGTAATCTCGCCGTCTTTAATGACATTGACAGTGATATTGTGATCGATAAAGCCTAAGATGTCAAGATCCATCTTATCAACCGAACACTCAACTTTCAGAATGTCCTTTTTTCCCATTTTTTCACTTTTGGCATTTTTAATAATGGCTACGGTACAGTCCAGCTTGTCCAGTCCCAGATCATGGTAAATGGTCATAGCCTTTCCTGCTTTAATATGGTCGAGCACGAAGCCCTCTTCAATACGTCCTACGTTCAGCATAGCGAAAGATGCTCCTTTCTTAATCGACTTTGATGTTCAGCAGCGTCAGAATCAGGGCCATACGTGCATAAACACCGTACTGAACCTGTTTAAAGTAAGCAGCGCGTGGGTCGTTATCCACGTCAACGGAGATCTCATTGACACGCGGCAGCGGATGCAGAACCAGCATTTCCGGAGAAGCAAGATCCATTTTGGACTGATCCAGAATATAGAAATCCTTCATACGGATGTAATCGTCCTCGTTGAAGAAACGTTCTTTCTGGACACGGGTCATATAAAGGACATCCAGCTTCGGGAGAACATCTTCCATTTTAATAACTTCCTCAAATGGAACATTGTTTGCGCGCAGCACATCATCACGGATGTAATCCGGGAGACGAAGCTCCTCCGGGGAGATTAATACAATTTTAATGCCGGTATAACGAACCAGCGCTTCAATCAGGGAGTGAACCGTTCTGCCGAATTTAAGATCGCCGCAGAAACCGATGGTAAGATTGTTCAGGCGACCCTTTAAAGAACGGATGGTAAGAAGATCGGTAAGAGTCTGCGTTGGATGCTGATGTCCGCCATCACCTGCGTTGATCACAGGAATACGGGAGTACATCGATGCAACAAGCGGAGCGCCTTCTTTCGGATGACGCATGGCACAAATATTTGCAAAGCAGGATACCACGCGGATGGTGTCGGCTACGCTTTCACCTTTGGAAGCGGAAGAAGAATTGGCAGAAGAAAAACCAAGAACAGTACCGCCAAGATTCATCATGGCAGCCTCAAAGCTGAGACGGGTGCGTGTGCTTGGTTCATAAAATAAGGTAGCAAGTCTTTTGCCATCGCAGGCATGTGCATATTTCTCCGGGCTCTTTTCAATATCGTTCGCCAGATCCATTAACTGGTCCAGTTCTTCGACCGAGAAATCAAGGGGACTCATTAAGTGTCGCATATATTACCTCCTATGAAGATCCTTATTTTTGTTACAGTTCACAGGTTCCCTGCGAACTGTAACATTCGCAGCCCTCATTTAAAGTTTTGCTTCGCAAAAGGAGGGCTACTCACGCCTGAATCACTTTCTTACGCAGCGAAACAGCAGGTATTTCACTGCTGAGTGAACAGTAACTTATTTTTTCTGTGTTCCACCTTAACACAAAAACAGGATAAATGCAAGATAAAAAATGGCAGGAAAAAGGTCGAAAAGCAGAGCAATATGAAATGTGAAAAAATAAAGTGAAATAGCAATCAAAAAGGAAAAAGATGGTACAAAAGCCGAATTTCGGGAGATCTTTTCTTGTAAATTAAACGGAGATGGAGTAAAATATTGATATCTGCAACAAATGCAGAGTATCAGGAGGATCAGATATGCTAGACTTAGGAAAAATCCGCGACGAGATCGATGTCACCGATGACGAGATCGTCCGCCTGTTCCAGCATCGGATGGCGCTGGCGGCGGAAGTTGCGCAGTATAAGATAGAGACAGGAAAAGCCGTTTTTGATGCGGAACGCGAGCGCCAGAAGCTGGAGAAGCTTACCGGTGAGGGAACGAATGCATTTAATACGAAGGGAATCCAGGAGTTGTTCCAGCAGATCATGTCGATCAGCCGAAAGCGCCAGTATCAGCTGCTGACCGAGAACGGCGGCGAGGAGATGACCGATTACACACAGGTGGATCATCTTCCAACGCACGGAAAAAGGGTTGTCTTTCAGGGTGTGGAGGGCGCCTACAGCTTCGGTGCGATGAAAGAATTTTTCGATGATACGATTACAAGTTTTCACGTAGATACCTGGAAAGAGGCAATGGAGGCGATTACGAGGGGCGAAGCCGATTACGCTGTGCTTCCGATCGAGAACTCCACAGCAGGCATTGTATCCGATATTTATGATCTTCTGGTGGAATATCCGCACTATATTGTTGGTGAACAGGAATTGCCGGTGGAGCATGTGCTGATGGCACTGCCGGGAGCAAAAGTTGAGGAAATCCGCACCGTGATCTCCCATCCGCAGGCGTTGGCCCAGTGCCGTCACTTCCTTGACTCCAGTGAAAACTGGAAAACAGAGGAACGACTGAATACGGCCGCCGCTGCAAAAGAAGTATCTGAGAGCGGAGATCTTACGATGGCGGCCGTCGGAAGTCCGTACGCCGCCGAGCATTTCGGACTGCAGATTTTAAAAGAAGGCATTTTTGATGCGCAGGGAAATACGACGCGTTTCGTCATCATTTCCGGTCAGAAACGATTTGTGAAAGATGCGCAGAAAATCAGCGTATGCATGGAACTGCCGCACCAGAGCGGTTCTCTTTACAATGCGCTGGCACACTTTATCTACAACGATCTGAACATGACCAAAATCGAGTCCCGCCCGATTCCGCAGCGGAAATGGGAATACCGTTTCTTCGTGGACTTCGAGGGAAACTTAAGCGATCCAGCAGTCAAAAACGCACTGCGCGGGCTTCAGGCAGAATCCGCAAAATTCCGGATTTTCGGAAATTATTAATCCAGAAGAGAGGGCCGTACCAAGCGGCCTTTTCGCATAAATAAAATGAAAAATGACAGGAAGGAAGAGACAAAAGATGATTAGAATAGAAGAATGTATCCTCTACCGCGATTTCGCAGAGGGGGAGGTACTGCGCGATATGACGATACTGGTGGAGACCTACAAAAAACTGGTCAATGCTCAGATTTCCCTGAAGGACCGCCGGTTCCGTGAGAATATGAGCGCATATGAGCCGCAGTTTTATGAGGCACTGAACCGCCTTGTCGAGATGGCAAACCGCTACGGCTTCTCCGGAAATCTCTGGCACGATTATCTGACATATCTTCTGGTAAACAAAGAAAATGCATTCTCTACCTCGTGCGAGATTGTCGGAAAAGTAGATGGAAGCATCAACCAGATGGCAAAACACGACTTTGTCCGTTTCAAAGAACTGTTTGACTTTGATATCTGTGTTTTTGATGAGATTTTTGAGTCCGGCGATGCCTCTGTCATCAGTTCCTATGAGAACACGGACAGCCCGAATAAACTGTTCAACAAAGAAGTCCGGGATCGTATCTGTGAGCTGGCCATCCGTCTGGCAAAGGCTGCATCCGCAGATGAATTTATGGCTGATATGGTTCAGTTTTACAAAGACTTTGGAGTAGGAAAACTGGGACTTCACAAGGCATTTCGTATTGCGCATACAGGAGAGAACGTTGAGATTATCCCGATTACCAACATTCCGGATGTGCGCCTTTCGGATCTTGTCGGCTATGAGATTCCAAAGCAGAAGCTGATCGACAACACGAAAGCGTTTGTCGAGGGAAAGAAAGCAAACAACTGTCTGCTTTTTGGCGATGCCGGAACCGGAAAATCCTCCAGCATTAAAGGTATCCTGAATGAGTATTACGATCAGGGACTTCGTATGATCGAGGTTTACAAGCATCAGTTTCAGGATTTGAATGAGCTGATTGCACAGATCAAAAACAGAAATTATAAATTCATTATTTACATGGATGATCTTTCCTTTGAAGAGTTTGAGATTGAGTACAAATACCTGAAAGCTGTCATTGAGGGAGGTTTGGAAAAACGTCCGGACAATATTCTCATCTATGCGACCTCCAACCGCCGCCACCTGATCAAGGAGAACTACAGCGACAAAGAGGGAACGAGACAGGATATGCACACTTCCGATACGGTACAGGAGAAGCTGTCCCTGGTATACCGCTTCGGTGTCAGCATCTATTTCGGTGCGCCGGATAAGAAAGAGTTCCAGAAGATCGTTTCCGTTCTGGCCGACCGCTACGGCGTGAAGTTAAGCGAGGAAGAGCTTTTAGCAGAAGCAAATAAATGGGAACTGTCCCACGGCGGTCTTTCCGGCCGTACCGCACAGCAGTTTATCGATTATCTGCTCGGAAAACAGTAAAAAGAAAAAGGTCAAAAAGTCCGCTTGGTATTGGGAGCGGGCTTTTTGGGATATCCTTTGAAAAAGAAGGAGGAAGTGTTAAGTAATTAACTAAGTTGACAAAAGATATAATAAGTGTTTAAATATACCTATGGAGGCGTACGATGAACACGTCAAATATTAGAAATTATAAACCAAAAGATTTTGCTGAATTATTAGGGGTTTCCGTCAAAACGCTGCAGCGATGGGATCGGGAAGGAATTTTGAAAGCCAACCGTACTCCAACAGACAGACGCTATTACACTTATGATCAGTACCTTCAATTTAAAGGAATTCATACAGAAGAGGATGAGCGGCAGGTAGTTCTTTACGCCAGGGTATCGACCCGAAATCAAAAAGATGATTTACAGAATCAGACAGCATTTCTACGCCAGTACTGTAACGCAAAAGGAATGATTGTCGGCCAGTGTATCGAAGAGTATGGAAGCGGTTTAAATTATAACCGGCCGAAGTGGAACCGGCTGCTGGATGATGTTATGGAACAGAAAGTAAAAACCATTGTGATTACACATAAGGATCGCTTTATCCGCTTTGGCTATGACTGGTTTGAAAAGTTCTGTATGAGGTTTCATACAACAATCATTGTCGTGAATAACGAATCCTTGTCGCCGCAGGAAGAACTGGTGCAGGACATCATTTCGATTCTCCATGTATTTTCGTGCAGATTATACGGACTGCGCAAGTATAAGAAACAGATAGAAAGAGATGAGGAAATTGCAGAAGAGCTTCAAGACGGAAATTAATCCGACGGATGAGCAAAAGCTGAAAATTCGCCGGACGATCGGGACATGCCGGTATGTTTATAACTTTTATCTGGACCAGAACAGAAAACGTTACGAGAAGGGTGAAAAGTTTATGAGCGGAAAATCCTTCAGCGTCTGGCTGAATAATGAGTATCTGCCCCAGAATCCGGAGTATGCCTGGATCAAAGAGGTCAGTTCCAAATCGGTAAAACGTTCCCTTGAAAATGCATGTACGGCATTTTCAAGATTTTTCAAAGGGCAGAGTCATTTTCCAAGATACAAAAAGAAAAATAAATCCAACATCAAAATGTACTTTGTAAAAAACAACCGTACGGATTGTTTCTGCGAACGGCACCGGGTCAATATTCCCACCCTGGGATGGGTACGGATCAAGGAAAAAGGATATCTTCCGACAACGAAAGACGGATATGTAATTAAAAGCGGCACGGTTTCCATACGTGCCGGAAGATATTACGTTTCTGTTCTGGTAGAAATACCAGATCCCCTAAAAGCAGAAAGCCGGAATGAGGGGATTGGTATTGATTTAGGAATCAAAAGTTTTGCTGTGCTTTCTGATGGAACTGTTTATCAAAACATCAACAAATCGGCAAAAATAAAGAAACTGGAAAAACAGTTAAGACGGGAACAGAGAAGTCTTTCCTGTAGATATGAAAATTTAAAGAAAGGAGTGTCCACTCAAAGAGCGAATATACAAAAACAAAAGTTAAAGGTACAGCGGCTTTATCAGCGGATTGACAATATCCGCACCGATTATATTAAGAAAACAATTGCAGGGATTGTGAAAACCAAGCCATCCTTTGTTACGATTGAAGATCTGAATGTAAAAGGTATGATGAAGAACCGGCATCTTTCGAAAGCAACAGCATTGCAGAAATTCTATGAGTTCCGCACAAGACTGCAGGGAAAATGTGCAGAAAAAGGAATCGAACTGAGAATAGCAGACCGCTGGTATCCGTCCTCCAGACTCTGCCATAATTGTGGACAGATTCGAAAAGATTTAAAACTTTCGAATCGGGTTTACCAGTGTAGCTGTGGGTATTGCGAGGACAGGGATCTGAATGCGGCATTAAACTTGAGAGATGTGAAAACTTATCAGAGTGCGTAAGAAACGCAGAGATAAATATGTACCGAAGGCCATTTCGGGAATTAACGACTGTGGAGTGTACCAGAACTTGTGAGTAGATACAGCTTCGGCTGGTCAAAAGCATACACGTTTGAAACAGTAAGTAGGATTCGTGAGAACTACAATATCTCGATATGAGTATATTTGATCATATTTTGAGTGGCAGAAGCGTATATGCAGTATTCCACATTTGCTGCCATTGATATCGGCAGCTACGACGTCATCCTGGAGATTTTTGAGATCTCCAAAAAGCAGGGGATCCGGAGCGTGGATAAGATCTGCCACCGGATGGAGCTTGGAAAAGATACGTACACGCTGGGAAAAATTCGCCCGGAAATGGAAGAAGAGCTGTGCCGTGTACTCGCAGATTTTGTGCGGATTATGGAAGGCTATCGCGTGGACGATTACCGTGCAACGGCATCCAGTGCGATCAGTGAGGCGTCGAACAGTCTCTATGTCCTTGGAAAAATTCATCAGCTGACCGGTCTTTCTGTCACTGTTCTCTCCAACTCGGAGCAGCGTTTTCTTAGCTATAAAGCGCTCGCGGCGATGGAGGACAATTTTAACAAGATCATTGAAAAGGGAACTGCGATTCTCGATCTTGACGGTGGCAGTTTTCAGATTTCCCTGTTCGACAAGGATGCACTTGTCACAACACAGAACATCCGCATGGGAAGTCTTCGCATCCGCGAGCGTCTTGCCGGAATTCAGAGTGAGACGGAACATTACGAAGAGATGGTCGAGGAGCTGATCTGGAACGAAGTATCAAGCTTTAAAAAGATGTATCTGAAAGACCGTAAAATTGAAAACATTATGCTGATTGGCGATGTTTTCACCGACAGTGTTTATCAGAACATCGAAGAAAAAACGACAAAAATCATTTCCCGTGAAAACTTTAATACCTGGTATGAGAAAATTATCCGCCAGTCACCGATGGAGCTCGCCGTAAAACTTGGTATTCCGCTGGAAAACGCTTCACTGATGTATCCGTCTGCTGTGATTTATAAATGTCTGATTGATATGATGGGTGCGGAGCATATCTGGATTCCGGGCGTGCATATGACACGTGGTATTGCATACGAGTATGCGGAGCAGATGAAACTGCTGAAAGGCGGTCATAATTTCGAAAATGATATTCTGATGGCGGCAAAAAATATCGGAAAACGGTACGCAGTGAACCGTCCGCATGTCCAGAACCTGGAGATGACAGCGCTTGCCATGTTTGATGCGACGAAAAAGATGCACGGTATGAAAGAGCGCGAACGGCTGCTTCTCCAGATGGCAGTGATGCTGCATGACGTTGGAAAATACATCAGTTTCAATAATGTGGCGGATTCCTCCTATAATATTATCATGTCAAATGAAATCATCGGACTGTCGCACATTGAGCGTGAGATGGTAGCACTGATTGCAAAATACAATACGGCAGTGCTTCCGTCCTACGATGAGCTGGTGATGGAATCATCGCTTAGTGCAGAACAGTATCTGACGGTATCGGAGCTGACAGCGATCGTCCGTCTGGCAAATGCGCTCGACCGGAGTCACCTGCAGAAAATCCAGTCAATCCGCGCTGTCTTAAAGGAGAGAGAACTGCATCTGTCTCTGACGGTTGGCCGTGATTTCACACTGGAGCAGGGACTGTGCCAGAATAAATTAGATTTTTTCAATGAGGTATTCAGCATACAGCCGATTATTAAGATGAAACGGCAGATGTAAGGAGGCGAACAAGATGGATGTAACATCATATAAGAAACCGGAATATTTCCGCAACCGGGAGTTGAGCTGGGTCGGCTTCGACGAGCGTGTTTTAAACGAGGCGCGGGATAAGAGTATTCCGCTGTTTGAGCGTCTGAAATTTATCAGCATTACCTCCTCCAACCTGGATGAGTTTTATATGGTCCGTGTGGCTTCACTAAAAGACCAGGTGCATGCAAACTATACGAAAAAGGATCTGTCCGGCATGGATGCGAAGGAGCAGCTTGCCGAGATCAGCAAACGGACACATGAGCTGGTGCAGCTGCAGTACAATACGTACAATCGCTCGGCGGTTCCGTCTCTGGAGCATGTTGGCCTCACGATTATCAACGAGCACGAGAAGCTGACGAAGGAGCAGGCGGAGTATGTGGATTCCTATTTTGAGGAGAACATTTACCCGGTTCTGACCCCGATGGCCATGGATTCGGCCCGCCCGTTCCCATTGATCCGGAACAAAACATTGAATATCGGTGCACTGGTGCAGAAGAAAGAGGATTCGCTTCTGAGCCGTGCGGAGGATAAGAAAGAGAAGAAAGGTAAGGAGAAGGAAAAAGAGAAAGAACTGGAATTTGCGACGGTTCAGGTTCCTTCGGTACTGCCGCGTTTTATTCTGCTTCCGCAGGATGAAAAGACGGGACAGCGGTATGTGATTCTTCTGGAGGAGATCATCGAGCGGAACATTGGAAAGCTGTTCTTAAGCTACGATGTGGTCTGCGCGCATCCGTACCGTGTTATGCGGAATGCAGATCTTTCGATCGATGAGGATGAGGCTTCGGACCTGTTAAAAGAGATCCAGAAGCAGCTTAAAAAACGTCAGTGGGGCGAAGTGATCCGTCTGGAAGTGGAAGATAAGATGGATAAGCGGCTCCTGAAGATGCTGGAAAAAGAGTTTGACATCGATGAAGACGACCTGTTCCGGATTCCGGGACCGCTGGATCTGACGTTTTTAATGAAAATGTATGGGCTCGACGGCTTTGATGAGTATAAAATTCCAAAATACATTCCAGCAGCAGTTCCGGCGCTGATGAATGAGGATGACATTTTTACAAACATCCGAAAAGGCGACATCCTGCTGCATCATCCTTATATGACGTTTGATCCGGTCGTACAATTTGTACAGCAGGCAGCAAAGGATCCGGATGTATTGGCGATCAAACAGACACTGTACCGTGTGAGCGGCAATTCTCCGATTATTGCAGCACTGGCTCAGGCGGCGGAAAATGGCAAACAGGTTTCCGTACTGGTGGAATTAAAGGCACGGTTTGACGAAGAAAACAATATTGTCTGGGCGAAGATGCTGGAAAAGGCGGGATGCCATGTAATTTATGGTCTTCTGGGACTGAAAACACACAGTAAGATCACACTGGTGGTTCGGCGCGAGGAGACAGGCATTCGCAGATATGTACATCTTGGCACGGGAAACTATAACGATTCTACGGCAAAGCTGTATACGGACTGTGGCCTGCTGACATGCAATGCAAAGATCGGTGAGGATGCAACAGCAGTATTTAACATGCTTTCGGGCTATTCGGAGCCGGATCGCTGGAACAAACTGATTGTTGCACCGCTCTGGATGAAGGACCGGTTCCTGCATCTGATTGCGATGGAAGAGGAGCACGCAAAGAAGGGACAGAAAGCGCATATTATTGCGAAGATGAACTCGTTATGCGACCGCGATATTATTGCGGCGCTTTACAGTGCTTCGGCAGCCGGAGTAAAGATTGACCTGATTATCCGGGGAATCTGTTGCCTGAAGGTTGGAATCCCGGGTGTCAGCGAGAATATTACCGTTCGCTCGATTGTCGGCAATTTCCTGGAACATGCGCGGATTTTCTACTTCTACAGTGGTGGAAATGAAGAGGTGTTTATGGGAAGCGCGGACTGGATGCCGCGAAATCTGGAAAAACGGGTGGAGATCGTGTTCCCGGTTGAGGATGAGCAGATTAAGAAAGAAGTAATGCATATTCTTGATATCCAGATGAAGGATAATGTGAAAGCCAGTATTTTACAGGCAGACGGAACGTATACGAAGCCGGATAAGCGTGGAAAGACGCTGGTGAATTCACAGGAGTATTTCTGCAGGGAGGCAACGGAAAGAGCGGAAAAACCAAAAGAACAGGAAAACAGCAGGGTGTTTGTGCCGGCGGAACCAGAGGAATAGGTTCTGAGGTGGGGACGGACGCCCCGTAACGCACACGAACGTGGGCGCGGAGCGCCCACTGCGTTGAGATGAGAGAAGAATATAGATGTTGTGATGAAAAAGCGCGGTGACTTTGATCGTTACGGCGCTTTTTTGTGTGCTAAAAGTAATCTGTCTGGTATAGGGAAAAGGAATGGCTATTCAGAATTCGTTTTGAAAATTGGTTTTGCGGGTGATTTTCGGGGATTTTACAAAGAGTGATCCGGAAAAATGGCTGGAAAAGAAGGGGATGGAGACGGAGATAAGGGAAAATGTGGACATTTTTTGTAAAGTAACCGGTTATTTTATTAACGGATATTTTACAAAGCGGTGGTAGTGGGCTTTACGGAAGGAAAGGTATAATGAATCTCGACAAGACGAGGAGGAAGAAAAACGAATGTCAAATATTGTGTTGAAGAATGTATGTAAATCTTATGATAAGGAACATTATGCGGTTCAGGATTTTTCGCTTGAAATACCGGATCGGGAGTTTGTGATTTTTGTTGGACCTTCCGGCTGCGGAAAATCGACGACGCTTCGGATGATTGCCGGTCTTGAGGAGATTACGAGCGGGGAGCTCTGGATTGATGGACAGCTTTGTAATTATGTAGAAGCAAAGGATCGCGATCTTTCGATGGTATTTCAGAACTACGCGCTTTATCCGAATATGACGGTATATGAAAACATGGCGTTTTCTCTGAAAATCCGGAAACAGCCCAAGGATGAAGTTGATAAAAAGGTACATGAGGCAGCTAAAATGCTTGGAATTGAGCATTTACTTGACCGGAGACCGGCAGCACTTTCCGGCGGTCAGAAACAAAGAGTTGCGATTGGAAGTGCAATTATGAGACGCCCGAAAGCATTTTTAATGGATGAGCCGCTTTCGAATCTGGATGCGAAGCTGCGGGCACAGATGCGGGTGGAGCTGGCAAAATTACATAAGGAACTGAAAACGACGGTGATTTATGTTACACATGATCAGACGGAGGCAATGACGCTTGGTACAAAAATTATTGTCATGAAAGACGGTGTTGTGCAGCAGGCGGATACACCGGAGCAGATTTACCGCCATCCGGCAAACAAATTTGTGGCCGGTTTTATCGGAGCTCCGAGTATGAATTTTATGGAAACGATGGTGACGGAAAGAAACGGAGCGGTTTATCTGGAAGGAGACGGAGGAGTTACCCTTCGTGCCAGAGGAGAGAACGAAATGGTGCTTCGTCGCACTTATCTCGGAAAAATGGTGATCTTAGGCCTGAGACCGGAGGATTTACAGGACGAAATAACCGCTTCCGCACATCGGATCTGTTATAAAGAGAATCAGTTGAAGGCATTTGTTGACCTGCGGGAGATGATAGGTGCAGAAGCGTATCTGCATATGAATACCGGAAAAAATCTGATTACAGCAAGAGTGCCTTCTGAGGTGCCGGTTACTGCAAAGGAAAGCATTACATTGTATGCAGATATGGAAAAAGCACAGATCTTTGATCCGTTTACAGAAGAAAATATTTTATCTCGGCCGGTTGAAAAAGAAGAACGTGCAACAGCATAAGAAGGAGCAGAAAGTGAAAAAAGTAATCGAAAAGTGTAAAAAAGCAGAAGTTTATATGTATCTGATCCCGAGTATGGTGATCTTTAGCATCTTTCTGTTTTATCCGTTTTTTAAAACCATTTATCTGAGCCTGTATAAGACAAACAAGCTTGGAGAAGCGAAATTGTATGTGGGACTGGACAACTATAAAAGCTTATTATCGAATCCATCCTTTTACAACAGTCTCTGGGTTACACTGGAATTTGTGGCGATTGTTGTAGTCGGAAGTATGGCGCTTGGCCTTCTGGGAGCAGTTCTTTGCAGCAAGGCTTTTCCGGGAATCCGGGTATTCAGTACTTCCTATGCACTCCCAATGGCAGTAGCATCGAGCTCAGGCGCCATGATTTTCAAGATTATCTTAAATCCCACGATCGGTATCGTAAACAAATTGCTGCATGTGAGCATTAACTGGGTCAGTGATCCGAAATATGCGCTGATCTGTGTGGCTGTCCTTACGGCATGGCTGAACAGTGGCATCAATTTCCTGTATTTTTCGGCGGGACTTGGAAACATTGATGATTCGATTTATGAGCGTGCTTCTGTAGATGGAGCGAATGCAGTACAGAAATTTTTTAAACTGACACTGCCGGGACTTTCTCCGATCATGTTCTACACACTGGTTGTTAACATTATTCAGGCATTCCAGTCATTCGGACAGGTGAAAATCCTGACACAGGGAGGACCGGGAGAATCCACGAACCTGATTGTATATTCGATATACCGTGATGCGTTTTTTAATTACCGGTTTGGAAGCGCAGCCGCACAGTCCGTTGTTTTGTTTCTGATTGTCATGGCGCTTACCCTGGTTATGTTCCACATGGAAAAGAGAGGAGTAAAATACTGATGTCTACGATAGCAACTACGATTGCCGGACCAAAAACTTATTCTGCAGAGGAGCTGCAGGCACTGCATCTGGCAATGAATGCAAAAGCAAAAAGAAAGAAAATGCTTCAGAAAACAGCGTTGGTTACCATGAACCTGATCGTCTGCCTGTTTATGCTGTTTCCGCTGCTTTATACCATCAGCGTAGCATTTATGCCGTCAGGTGAGTTATACACAATGGCAATGAATATCGTTCCCAAACATCCGACACTGGAAAATTTTGTGGAAGCATTTCATAAAATTCCGCTGGTACGCTTTGTCCTGAATTCATTTTTGGTTGCGGGCAGCATTACGCTGGGTCAGATTGTAACGTGTTCTCTTGCGGCATTTGCCTTCTCTTTCCTGAACTTCAAAGGAAAAAATATTCTGTTTATGCTGGTCATGGCGACCATGATGGTGCCGGGTGAGGCAACCATTATTTCCAATTATCTGACAGTAGGAAGTCTCGGACTGCTCGATACCTATATTGTTCTGATCCTGCCTTCTCTTACCTCTGCAATGGGAATTTTCCTGTTCCGCCAGTTCTACATGACCTTTCCGGTTTCGCTTTATGAATCGGCGAAGCTGGACGGCTGCGGTAATCTGCGGTTTATCGTAAAAATCCTGATGCCGCTGACAAAGTCAGCAATGGGAGCAATGGCGGTTTACACCTTTATCAATGCATGGAATATGTACATGTGGCCGCTGCTGGTCACCGGTTCGGACAGCAAGCGTACCGTACAGATTGGTATCAGTATGCTGAACAGCGTCGATGCACAGTCGATTACCCTGATGCTGGCGGGTGTGGTAATGATTATCATTCCATCCATTTCCATCTTTATCGTAGGCCAGAAGGCCTTAATCAAAGGAATGTTTTCAGGAGCAGTCAAGGGCTGATTCCTGTGACAGAAAAAAGAATAGAAAACTGTATGAAAAACGAGGAGAAAAAATGAAGAAAAAAGTGATTGCATCGATTCTTGCGGCTTCTATGGCAGCTATGGCGCTTACCGGATGTGGAGGCGGAAAAACAACGAGTGAGGCACAGAGTGCAACAACGGATGAAACCACAGCCAGCGCAGAGGCAGGAAGTACGGCAGATGGCGCAGAAGCACCGGATTTAAACCAGGATACGAAGGGAACCACGATTACCTTCTGGCATTCCATGGGCGGTGTCAATGGCGAGGCAATGGATTATCTTGTCAATAAATTCAATGAAGAAAATACCGATGGCATTACCGTTGAGGCGGTTTACCAGGGAGAATATGATGATACGATTAACAAACTGAAAAGTGCACAGATCGGAAATATGGGAGCGGACCTGGTACAGATTTATGATATCGGAACCCGTTTTATGATTGATTCCGGCTGGGTCATCCCGATGCAGGAGCTGATTGATGCAGATGGCTATGACATTTCCCAGATCGAGCCGAATATCGCTGCTTATTATACGGTAAACAATGAGCTGTACTCCATGCCATTCAATTCGTCCACACCGATTCTGTATTACAACAAAGATATGTTTGAAAAAGCAGGTATCACCGAAGTTCCGACAAGCCTGGAAGGGATTCTCGCTATCGGTGATGATCTGAAAACAAAGGGTGGCGCCGGTGAACCGCTGGCACTCTCCATCTATGGATGGTATTTCGAACAGTGGCTCTGCAAACAGGGACTTTCCTATGCGGATAATGGAAACGGCCGTGATGCAGCTGCTACTGCAGTTGAATTTGATTCTAACGGCGGAGCACTCAATATCTTAAATGAGTGGAAAACCCTGAATGATGCCGACGTTGCACCAAACGTAGGCCGTGCCGGAAGTGATACCGCAACAACAGACTTTACTTCCGGAAAAGCAGCGATCACCCTTGGCTCTACCGCATCCCTGAAACAGATTTTACAGGATATCAACGGAAGCTTCGAAGTTGGAACCGCATATTTCCCGACAATCAAGGACGGCGATGAGGGCGGTGTTTCCATCGGCGGAGCCTCTCTCTGGGCATTGAACAACAACGATGATGCAAAAGCAGCCGCCACCTGGAAATTTATTAAATTCCTGATTTCCCCGGAGTCTCAGGCATACTGGAATGCCGAGACGGGTTACTTCCCGGTAACAACAGCTGCTGATGAGGAGCAGACCTTTAAAGATAATGTAGCACAGTATCCGCAGTTCCAGACCGCAATCGATCAGCTGCACGATTCCAAGCCGCAGTACGCCGGCGCACTTCTCTCTGTATTCCCGGAGGCAAGACAGATTGTGGAAACAGAAATCGAGAATATGATCAACGGAAACGAGACTCCGGAGAAAGCAGTAGAATCAATGGCTTCCCAGATCAACAGCTCCATCGAGGACTATAATCTGGTAAATGAATAAGAGATGGGCTTTACAAAAATAAGATTTCGTCCTATAGTGAAGAAAAACGAGTTCCCAAAGCGTGTTTGAACGGTTTTTAGGAAGGGGAAGATCCGAGTTACGGAAATGATTTTTCAGATATGACTGGAAATGCGTCGGAGACAAAAATCCGGCGTGTTTCCGGATTTATAGTAAGCCTCCAAATAATGCAAAAGAGTCAGTACCGCTTTTTTAAATTATTTTCAGGGTTTATGATAAAAGAAAAAAGCTGCAGCCGGGACAAAAGATAGAAAAGAGTACAGGCTTGGAAATGGGAACGGAAAATGGAGGACAGATACGAGATGAAAACAAAAGTATGGGCACACAGAGGAGCCAGCGCATATGCACCGGAAAATACACTGGAAGCGTTTCTTCTTGCGGCAGAGCAGGGAGCTGACGGTGTGGAGCTGGATGTACAGCTGACGAAAGATGGCGAGATGGTTGTTGTCCACGATGAAGAAATCGACCGGGTCAGTGACGGAAGCGGATTTGTCAAAGATTATACACTTGCGGAATTAAAGACCCTGAACTTTAATAAGACACATCCGGAGTATCAGGATGTAAAAATTCCGACGCTTCGCGAAGTATATGAAGCATTAAAGCCAACGGGAATGACGATCAATGTCGAGCTGAAAACCGGTGTTTTCTGGTATAAAGACCTGGAAAAAAAGGTACTCGGGCTGACAAAAGAGATGGAGATGGAGGATCGCGTGATTTATTCTTCCTTTAACCATTACAGCATTGCAAAAATTCTGGAACTGGATCCGAAAGCCAGCACCGGCATCCTCTACGCAGATGTTATTTACGATGTCGTGAATTATGCGAAAAAAATCGGAACAGGAGCTCTTCATCCGGCAACCTTTCATGTGCAGATGGCAGACTTTCTTCCGCAGTATGTGGAAAGTGATCTTGCAGTGCATGTGTGGACGGTCAATGATAAGGCGGAGATCGAGCGTCTGATGGAGGCCGGTGTTGACGCAGTCATCACCAATTATCCGGATGTGGCCGTTTCCTGCCGCAACGCGAAGTGATACCGATTGGAGAAAAAAAGCTGTTCCTTTTGGATATCGACGGAACCATCTGCGTGGGGAACCGTCTGATTCCGGGAGCAGACCGGTTTTTAAACGGACTGTCCGAGTACGGTGGAGATTATGTGTTTATCACAAATAATACGACGATGAGCGTAGCAGATTACCGGAAAAAATTTGCAAAGCTGGGCATTCCGACAACAAGCGGGAACTTTCTGACAGCATCCGTTGCGACAGCTCATTACCTGAAACAGAAATATGGATCCCGTCCCGTCTATGTGCTGGGAACGGACTCTCTGATCCGGGAATTGGAGAGCTTCGGTGTGTGTACCACCCGCGATCCGGAAAAAGAAGGAATTGCGTGTGTGCTTGCAAGCTATGACAATGAACTGACGTATCAAAAACTGACGGATATCTGTCGGCTGTTGACAGAGCGCCCGGAGCTCGATTACGCTGCAACGAACCCGGACTATGTTTGTCCGATTGAATTCGGCTACGTGCCGGATTGCGGTTCCATCTGCGAGATGATCGGTCATGCGATCCATCGTATGCCGACTTATATCGGAAAACCAGGCATACGGATGGTTGAGATGGCACTTGATATGACAGGCAGAACGCGCGATGAGGCTGTTCTTGTGGGAGATCGTCTCTATACGGACATTGCGTGCGCCAACATGGCGGGCATTTCTGCAGCACTTGTGCTTTCCGGCGAATCTACGCGTGAAGAAATGCAGAACTCGCAGTATCTTGTGGAGTATGTGTATCCATCCGTAAAAGAAATGTATTCGGAGTGGGTGTACGGACAAAAAAAGAAATGTTCTTAAAATTCCGAAACGGTTATGGTTTTGGAACAAAAAAACAGAAAGAAGAATTCTGAGAGGAGAACCTTTTTCCGAAGGAGTTCTTCTTTTTTGTTGCGGAAAAGGATACTTTCCGGATACGGGATAAAAGCCTGGGAAGGTATAGAAAAAGCTTGCCAAAAGAGGGAATTTCCCTATATAATGATTCAGACTATAATATGAAAGTAACTATTCAGAGCCCCATCTCGATTCCGCTTACGCTGCATCTCGATGTTGCTTCTCGCCATATGAAAAGGAAGAAAACCGCTCATTCATGCAAGCATGATTCGCAATTTTCTTCCATTTCGCATGGCTCTGAATAGTTACATATGAAAAAGAAAACGATCAGGAGATCGGAAAATTCCAATACAACAGAAGAAGGAGAATTTATGCATGAGTATTTTAAATGTAGAACATCTGTCCCACGGCTTCGGCGACCGTGCGATTTTTGAAGATGTATCGTTCCGCCTGTTAAAGGGGGAACACATCGGTCTGGTAGGCGCAAATGGCGAGGGAAAATCAACCTTTATGAACATCATCACCGGAAAGCTGATGCCGGATGAGGGAAAGGTTGAGTGGGCAAAAAACGTCCGTGTCGGCTATCTGGACCAGCATACCGTTCTGGAAAAAGGTATGACGATCCGTGATGTGTTAAAAAGTGCTTTTTCCTGGCTGTACGAGATGGAAGAGCGGATGAACACGATCTGCGATTCCATGGGCGATGCCTCCGAGGACGAGCTGAATCAGATGATGGAGGAACTTGGCGTGATCCAGGAAATGATGGATGCACATGACTTCTATATTCTGGATTCCAGAATAGAAGAGATCGGCCGCGCGCTTGGTCTTGAAGAGATCGGTCTCGAACGCGATGTCACCGAACTTTCCGGCGGACAGAGAACGAAGGTCCTTCTGGCAAAATTACTTTTGGAAAAACCGGACATCCTTCTTTTGGATGAGCCGACCAACTACCTGGATGTGGAACATATCACCTGGCTGAAACGATACCTTGAAGAGTATGAAAATGCCTTCATTCTGATCTCTCACGATATTCCATTCCTGAACAGTGTTGTCAATCTGATCTATCATATGGAAAACAAAGAGCTGAATCGTTATGTGGGTGATTACGATCACTTCCAGGAGGTTTATGCGGTCAAAAAAGCGCAGAAGGAAGCTGCCTATAACCGTCAGCAGCAGGAGATCAGTGAACTGAAGGATTTCGTGGCACGAAACAAAGCCCGTGTGGCAACCAGAAACATGGCCATGTCCCGGCAGAAGAAGCTGGATAAGATGGATGTGATCGAGCTTGCGAAAGAAAAACCAAAGCCGGAATTTCATTTCCGCACTGCGCGCACTTCGGGTCGTTTCGTTGTGACTGCAAAAGAACTTGTGATCGGCTATGAAGAACCGCTCTCCAGACCGCTGACCTTTGCGATTGAGCGTGGCGAAAAGATCGTGCTCACCGGTGCCAACGGAATCGGAAAAACAACACTCTTAAAGAGTATCCTCGGTTTGATCCCGTCCCTTGGCGGAGACGTGGAGCTTGGCGATTATCTGGAAATCGGATATTTCGAGCAGGAAATGCCAAAAGGCAACACCAACAGCTGTATCCAGGAAATCTGGGAAGAATTTCCATCCTATACCCAGTATGAAGTCCGCGCAGCGCTCGCCAAATGCGGTCTTACCACACAGCACATTGAAAGCCTGGTGCGTGTCCTTTCCGGCGGCGAGCAGGCAAAAGTGCGCCTCTGCAAACTCATCAACCGCGAAACTAACCTCCTTGTCCTCGACGAGCCGACGAACCATCTTGACGTGGACGCGAAAGAGGAGCTGAAAAACGCACTGAAAGAGTACAAAGGAACTGTTCTTATGGTCTGCCATGAGCCGGAATTTTATGATGGCCTGGCAACCAGCGTATGGGACTGCTCGGAGTGGACGACGAAAGTGATTTAATCGAATCAAGCAAGTTCCCTGCTTCCATTGCGTGGAGCAATAAGCAGTGGGGTGGGACTTGTTTGTATCAGGAGTGGTACAAGTCACTCCTGATAAGCTGCGAAGCAGTTATTCGGTTATGAGCAAGTAGCGAAACGGATTGCGAATATCCGCTTGGCTAATATTAAGAAGAAAAGTCAGCAGAAAACGGACTTTATAGAAAGTGTTTTCTGCTGATTTTTTGCATTTAACAAGTAATTAGACAAAATAATGAATATATAGAATTGTATGTATTTTTCTAAAAATAAGAAAATTCAAAAAAAAGGTGTTGACTTTTGCTTTTGGCGGTGTTATTATAACTAAGCTGTCAGC
>OAUU01000524.1_pt1 | contig 26604 bp, 18 predicted proteins | sample 1501381 | NCBI WGS metagenome assembly OAUU01 (sample SAMEA2580057, study PRJEB22360) | human gut metagenome | reverse complement strand
ATTTAATGCCGAATCAATGACAAGACGTTGACTTCCACCCGTTTCCCATTCTTTGGCTTCGCGACTCGCTGTCTCAAAATTATCTCGTGCTTGTTTGGCTAAAGCTTGGTTCGTTTCGTTGTTGTTTTCTGCCTTGGCTTTTTCTGCTTCTTCTAAGGCAATTGCGGCTGCATTACGCTTCGCCTTCGCTTCTTCGCCAAATTTATTAGCAAGCAAACTTCCAGCTTCCACGACATTTGGCCCAAATTTCTCTGTCACCTCACGTTGGAAATCAAGCTCTTTTTGAACATCATCTTTATTAAAACGGTTCTCTAATTTGCCACTTTGACTTGGTGCACTCTCTGTAGTGATATCGGTTTTAATCGCCGCAATTTCTTCTTGCACCGTTTTGCCTGTACGTTTTAATTGCTCAGCTTCATCTTTAATAATGATATTTTGTGTATTAATACCACTTTTTGTTGTGCTAGATTGGCTATCGGAATCTTTACCATAGCCCATGCCATAGGAGAATTGGAGAGATTCCTTGCCTTCAGCCAATTTCTTGGTGTTCTCTTGTCCATCTACTCCTTTAGAATTAACGGTTGTATTGCCATTTTTATCGGTATAAAGAAGATTACCATCTTTATCCGTGGCTTGTTTTGTACTTTGAGCTGCACCATTTTCGCCAAATGGTGTTTCAAAGTTAGCTGACACACTGCCACTTACACCAAAACTGCTGCCACTATAATTTGAGTGATTTTCAATATCTGAATGAGTAATGCTGCCGGTACTAAAATGGTTTTTACCATCTGCTTCTGCTTTTTGTGTAGAGGTAATCAATGCTCCTTTAAGATCGGTATGTTTATTAACATTGATATCATACCCTTCATCACCAGCATAAATTCCTGCCTGTTCATTCACGCTTGCATGATCAGCATTGATTTTCGATTTATTGAAACTACCACCAGCAGAAAAACTATATATATAAAGTACACAGTGAAAAAAATCCCATCAATTATACGTATTTTTTACTTTCTACTTTGCTATTGTTCTTTGTTTTCATTTTCACAATAATACATGACATGTACATTTCCTTTATATTTCATGCATATTTTCTTTCCATTAGCCTCTTTGTACATTTTATTAAGATTATGCCAAGCCTCATCTGAAGAATATGAAAGACAAGATTGAATAAAAATAGTCATTAAGAATATAACTAAAATTTTCATTATTTCCATCTCCATAACTAGCGCAAAATGCGTGAACCAACAATTAACGCACGCTACCTTGATGACGAATTAATTTTCTTTCTCTAAAAAAAGCGCGGTCATTTTTCAGATTGTTTTTAAAATTTAAAAACTCCCAAATTTTTGACCGCACTCTATTTAAATAATAAATTCAATGCTTTATAAATTACATTTTCCCTTATCCCACTTAGGATCTTGATAGCCACATTCAGCGGGAGAAAGATATATATACCCCTTAGTATTCATACATTCATCAAGATTTTTATATCTTTTGTCATTTATTTGATAGTTTTGCGGATAGTAGTGTAGATTTATATCACCATACTTTCCCCCGCAAGAAACAAGATCTTTCCATCGTTGTTTTGAGTTTGTATGTCCTAGTAGTTCTTTTTTTTGATACCCTGCAATTAATGGATATTCTTTCCCCTTATCAACACAATTAACCATTTGTGGAGTATAAAAACATCCGTTTGAATACCAACATCCGTTTAATATAAAACAAAGAAGAAATAAGGTGTATCTCATTTTATTTACCTCCTATTTTCATTAAAAGTTCAAACATATCTGATGACATTACATCGGATAAAGCAAATGGCGCGGATACCGGTATTGCAATAACAGTTGTTACACCTGATGCTATACCAGTAAGTTTATTTTTTTCTGCAGTATTTCCTTGTTTATCATACCAGCCCCATACTTGGCCTCCTAACAGGTCGTGCGTACCGGCAAAGGATTCTACCGCCATATCCGAGATAGAACCGATCCTATACGGAATTCTCGTAAAATGTAGATTCCACTCACCTTGAACAGATTGAAAACCACCGGTTTCTCCATACAATCCACCCGCTTTTTTATTTTGTTGCGGATCAATAGCATCATCTAATGTATAGTCTTTATTACCTTTAAATGTGATTGAATTATCATCATTATAAGTACAAGTCCCCATGTTACTATTGCAAATAGCATCAACATCAATCCTTACACCACCTAATTTTACTCCATCAAAATAACCGCTATCATAACTATCATTACGAAGAATTTTCCCCGTCTTAGCATCTTTAATACCTTTAAATAATCTTGAATTGGCCAAAGTCTCCTCTCTCATCTTCGTCGCGGCTAATTGCAAAGTTCCTTGAGTGATTGCAACATCCGGTGAGCCGGCGGCAATGCCAACCACTGTTTCAAGCAAACGTTTTTGATATTGCAATTTATAAATTTCTCCATAAAGTGCGGTCAGATTTTCCGGTGTTTCTGTGTCAATTTGAATATTAGACCCTATCGCTGATTGCGTTTGACTTGTAGCACTTTCATGTTTATTCCCTAAAGCACTCGCCGCGGCAGCCATCGCATTTTTAGCATTCTGTGCCATATCCGTTGAAAGCCCCGCACTCACGCTTTTCACTTCAACCTCACTGCGGTTTTCAATATCAGTGTGAGTGAGCGATTTTGTTTTGAAGTGGTTCTTATCTTGGGCTGCTTCACTGTCAATCACAGAGCCCGCAAGATGCGTATTCCCCGCAACCTTAACATCCATTCCACCTTTGCCCACATGGAAGCCTGTTTGTTCTTCCACTTGGGCATAGTTCACTTTCGCTTTGTTTTGAGAATAGTTCGCTGAAGCACTTGAGCCACTGCCATAAATTGCCACACTAAAGCCCGCTCCGGCTTGTGTTTGTTTGCTGTCGTAGTGATTGCTGTCTTGACGGCTTTCTAAATTAAGATTGCCTTTAATAGAAACATGCACATTTTCTGCAAAGACGAATCAATGGTCATCACCATTTAAGTGTATTGCTTGCTCACGATATTTGCGTAGAAAAAGCATTGGAAAAAGTAGAACCTGCTTACGCTAAGTTGGATGTGAAATTATAAGGTTTGTTTAAAAATAAGCATCATTAAAAACACAAAAGTGCGGTCAGTTTTTAAGAGGTTTTAAAACTCTTTGAAAATTGACCACACTTGATATTTCCATTTTTCCAATCTACTTGTAAATAATTAAAAATGAGCTTTATATAGCACACCTTTAAAATTTATTCCCAAAGTAAATTAAATGCCCTTTTTGGAATACTTTTCCATTAACTCAATCACCGGTTTAAATTTAGGATCTTGTGAACGATATTTTTTGATCCCTTCTAAAATACCATGCTGTCCAGTAAAGAAATCTACATCTCCCCCGTTATCTAGCATTAATTGAAGCAAATCCAGCCTTTCTGGGAAACCATTAATATAGGATAAAGGTGTAATTCCTCTTTCATTTGGTAAATTAGGGTTTGCACCAGCCTTAAGTAACGCTATCGCAGCATCAATATTTTTACTTCGTAATGCATAATGCAAGGGAGTCATTCCGTACATATCTTGCGCATTAATCTCCACTCCATGTTTTATATAAAACTCCACAACCGACAACGGAGCCGCAAAAATTAAATTACACTGGTGTAGCCAATTCCATTTATCTGCCGATACATAGTGAATATCTAACTTTTTACTTATAAAGAAAATATCCTCCAACATTGCGATATTTCCTTCTCTATCTGCTATCGCAACAAGCATCTTAGGGTCATCTTTATATTCTTCATATAAATTTGTCATATTAGTTTCCTCTTTTGTGTAAAAACAATTTCATATCCTCTTTAATTTTTTGAATATCACCATTTCCCGGCATCTCATTTCTATGGCTTCGATTTTCAGAACGATTCTCCAATCTAAAATTCTGCGGTCTAGCGTTAACGTAATCATTAAATTCCTGTCTTGTTAAACCCAATTGTTTAGCAGCCTCTTCTAATCTTCTATGCTCCCATCCTGGAATATGCCCTATATCAAATGGACCATTTACTATTTCACCTGTTTCTTTATGAAGAAATACATTATCTGAAACCTGCTCATATTGCGAAAGAATATTTTTCTTAGTTTCAACTCTAAGTGTTGGTCTTGGGTATTTATCCTCTACTGCCGTTTTATTCATTAATAGATTAGGTTCTGATTTCAATTCTTTCTTCACCCCACCCTCAAACGACACAAACTTATTATTATTGAAGAAAACAGGATTTCCTTTTACATCATCTCCTATATAGTGATAAACACCACCCTTCGGACCTTCAATCTCACTTAACGAAACATACTTATATCCTTCCGGCAAGGGTTTGCTCAAAAATTCAGAATCTACTTTAGGTTTAACTAAATTGCCGGTTTGTAAATTAGGTAAACGAGCAAGTGTTCTTTCGGCAACCTTACCAGCAACTTCACCCACAGCCTTTACCCCCACACCAGCAGCCTTCCCTGCTCCCGTAAGCTCTAACAAGGCAGTTCCACCTCTCACGGCGGCTATCGCATCAATCTCATTGACCATATTTTTACCATAAAGGTAATTTACATCATCAAGATGATAGCCTGCGCCAAAAATGTCTTTACCCGATTGCCATACCGCTTTTCCTGAATCAGATAACATTTCCTTACCAGCTGAAATGCACATACCTTCTTTTAAACAGTTCGCAATACCAAAACTAATCGGCTTGAGTATATCCTCCGGATGATCAAATGCATGCAAGGTACCTTTTAAAGCCGCATCTGCACCATCTGATAACGATTTAGTATAAAGATTATATTTTACTTTCGGTTGTAATGTCTTCGTTACAACATGACCATTTGCTTTATCAAATTGTGCCAATGCATTTGAATATTTACCCGTTGAGTAATATTCATCTTTATCCATAACAGTAAACATTGACTGACGTTTACCATCCGAATTAATAAATGTACCTCGATTATCATAAGGTGGTACATCACCTTGAGCCGTTGCACCTCTTAAGAAAGACTGTGCTTGGCCATCTGTTTCGCCAATTTTCTTAAACCAAGCATAATCGACTTCTTGAGCAGCTTGGGTAATTAATCGCTCCATCGCTTCTTGCTCAGTGACTTGGTGTCCTAAACGCTCACTTTCCTCTTGAGCAAAACGTTTTGCGTTTTCTTTAATCCATTTAATCTCATCAACATGAAGCTGTCTGTTATACGTCTCCGCATTGTAAGATGTCAACGCGCCCTGTTTCATGGTTTCACTTGACCCACCAGTTACAGCTCCTGCTGCCGCACCTATCGCCAACGCTGTCATCTGCTGTGCCGCTTGTTTAAGTTTCTCTTTTTGCCCATCGTCTAGCTTGAGGTCTTTCGCTTGTTCATTTAAGTAATCTGTAACATAAGTGTTCAACCACTCTGAACTCGCTCCCGCTGCTGCACCTGTCGCCACATTGCCATCTGACATCTTCGCCGCCAATGCACCTGCAAGGGCATGCATCGCAATCTTCTCTTTGCTGCCATCTTCAAATTCAAATTTTTTCGCAAGGTCGCCCGTGACTTTTGCAAATAACTCACCTGCTACTTGTACTGCTTCTTGCTGCTCTTTCACTTCGTTATGGTCAAAGGCTTTCACTTTATGATTGGCATTTTGTGTATCTCTGGAAAGTGCGGTCAGATTTTCCGGTGTTTCGGTGTTAATTTGAATATTAGACCCTATCGCTGATTGCGTTTGACTTGTAGCACTTTCATGTTTATTCCCTAAAGCACTCGCCGCGGCAGCCATCGCATTTTTAGCATTCTGTGCCATATCCGTTGAAAGCCCCGCACTCACGCTTTTCACTTCAACCTCACTGCGGTTTTCAATATCAGTGTGAGTGAGCGATTTTGTTTTGAAGTGGTTCTTATCTTGGGCTGCTTCACTGTCAATCACAGAGCCCGCAAGATGCGTATTCCCCGCAACCTTAACATCCATTCCACCTTTGCCCACATGGAAGCCTGTTTGTTCTTCCACTTGGGCATAGTTCACTTTCGCTTTGTTTTGAGAATAGTTCGCTGAAGCACTTGAGCCACTGCCATAAATTGCCACACTAAAGCCCGCTCCGGCTTGTGTTTGTTTGCTGTCGTAGTGATTGCTGTCTTGGCGGCTTTCTAAATTAAGATTGCCTTTAATATCCGCCTCTAAACGGTCTGTTTTAACAACGGCACCTTTGAAATTAGCATCTTTACCAGTTTTAATCACTGTTTCTTCAGCATTCAGATAACTATTACGTTGTCTCACGCTATCGCTATTTTCATGCCCTTTACCAACTTGAGCAGAACCTTCTACACCAATGCCATAACTATTGCCATTAGCGCCGGCAAATACGCCCACGCTCCAACCTGTGTTTTTATTCTCACTTCGGTTATGGTAAGTGTCTTCTACTGACTCCACGTTTAAATTCTTAGCCACATCAAGTTCTAAACGTTTTGCATTTAATGTTGAGCCCAACACATCAACATCACCTTTTCGGCTGGTCAAATTCACTGTGCCAGCATTCAGCTCACTACCACTATGAGTGATTGTTTTACTTTCACTCGTTTGAGTAGATTTGCTTGCACCTACGCTAATAGAGACTTTAATACTCGGATTAGAGACATTACCTGCCGTCATATTGCCTAAGTTGGAAACCGTGTTTGCAACATTTGCTGCATTTTGAGCTAATTCAAGACTGTCATAAGCCGCTTTCATTTGATGAAGCTGTTTCAATTTTTCATTTTTAACTTCACGACTACGCTTAATACTGTGTCCCATCGATTGTGCTGTACTTACAACCGGTGATGTAACGGCTATCGTAAGTCCTGCCTGTTTATACTCATGCCCCTCTTTACTTTCAATAATATCTTTTCCGGCTTCCACCTTAACGCTTGCACCTTCAATATCAATGCGATTCGTGCGTGGTGTAATCATATCGGTACCAAGAACATTTGTATGATTACCCGCACTCACCGTGATATTGCCATTCATTGAACCCAGCGTGCTACGTGCATCTGATTGTGTCCAACCTTCCGTTTCATAATCGTGTTTTTCTGATTTGGAACCAAAAGTAATGCCAATACCACCGCCTGTGAATACCCCTGATGTTTTCTTGGTTTCCACGCGCTTATTCTTAAAATGATTGGTATCTGCTGCAATATCAACATCATGTCCAGCCTGAATATGGAGATTATCATCCGCAATAGCCTGAATGGCTTTCGCCTTCACATCATGACCTGCTGAAAGAACCACGTCTTTACCACTCACCTGCGTGCCGACTTGAGTAACGGATTGTTGTTGGTCAAGGCTGGTTTTCGTTACCTTCGCCACGCTTCCGCTTTTCGTTTTATGAAACTCTTCAAAATCACGGCTTTCTTTTGCGCCATTCAGCACAAGGTCGTTTTCTGCGATAGCCATCAACTTCGCTTCACTATCCAGCTGTGCACCTTCGGATAAAATATTTTTACCCGTTAGCACAACATCACCTTTGCCTTTTATTCGGCTTACTACGGCTTCTTCCACTTTCTCATGACGGTAATGATTTCCCGCACCCATCTTCTCATCAAAGCCCACTGAAAGTGCGGTCAGATTCATGTTATTTTTGGTTTGAACAAGCGTATTGCCATTGCCATCGTTAATAATATCTGCACCTTCAAGGTTAATATTATTAGCTCGCACACTTAATAAGCCATCTTTACCTTTCACATGTAACAGTGCTTTACGATCTAGATTAGTTTCTATACGAGTTAAACCGTTAGCTTGGATTTCATTAGTTTGCATGGTGGAACGATGGCTAAAGTCACCACCAATATTTAAAATCATTGCACGATCAGCTTCTAATACCCCGCCAATGTTATCTAAATTACCTGCGACAGTTGCATTCAACACCCCACCAGCTAACTTACCAGCATTTATTAAGCTTTCTGTATTAATTTGGGTAAATTGTTTGCCCGCAATAGTACCTTGGTTGCTTAACTCACTACCTTTAACATATACTTTCTCAGCAGAAATCAAAGTACCATTACCATCTACATCGCCTTTTTTCACTACTGCATAAACACGAGGAACTAACGCCTCTACTTTCTTACCACTAGGAAGTATCACGGTTTGCTTTTCTATCCACACAATATCGGATGTAAGCTGTGCCACTTGCGCGGGTGTTAAACTCACCCCTACCGCAAGATTAAATTTTTGTGCAAAAGTGATACCGGCATCCATTAAAGCTTTGTATTGCTCTGTAAAAGTACGATTATTCCCACTAAAATGTCGCCCAGTTAAACGGTTCATTTGCTCACGCACTAAACGTTGCTCATAATAACCATCACCTAAACGTTTAAGCATATTTTGTGGATCATTACGCAAAGCTTTAAGCATATAATCAGAACTTAACCAGCGATTTTTATTGGTAAAATCTGGATCGGTTTCAATTATAAAATGGCTATCCACATTCGGATTGATTTTATACAAGCTTTGTGTTGGTAAACGAGTATCAGGCTGTATTGTTCGAATTTCAATGTTCGTGTTTAATTGACTCTCAATTTGCTGTAAAAGTGCTGGTTTGCCTACATTTTGCACATTAATTTTGCCTAAATTATTTAACTCAACATCATTACCCTGTTTCACCAGATGATTACGTTGATCTACATAAAACGGATTATCAGTATTTTTATTGGCATTTGATAATTCAGTGAAAATATTCATATCAAACGTATGATTTTCTTCCCGGCGTTTAATTACATCATTATAGTTTTCACCATACCAACGCCAGCCTTTAACTCTACCTCTCCATCTTGGATGTTCCCATTTCGCAGTACCATAAAGTTGATGAGATTCAATCCCTTTTTTATCTAAATTTTTTAATTCACCATTTTCTTTACTAATTAATCCACCAGAAATAACTGTACTTTTATCATTTTCAAAATAACTATCTCCTATCTCAATATCCCCTCCTGCAAGAATTTGCCCCGGCAAGGATGTTTTTACCGTACTTTTGATGACCTTTTCTTCTTTTACTTGCATAATCCAACGATTACGATAATGCTCAGGAAGACTATTGTTGTTTTCTTGAATACGATTATTTAATTCAACAAATGCTTCTTTATTTTTATTAACCCAATTAATATAAGGCTTCACGGCCTCATTATAAGCAACAACTTCTTTCTTATAAGCAAGCATTTCCGCATCATATTTAGCCATAGCTTCATCATATTGAGCTTTACGTCTCTGATTTCTAACTTGGAAATTTTTTAATGCTCTTGGTTTTACTGGCTCAGAACGAATACCTGGTAAATTCTCAAGACTCGGTGCATCTTTTGGCGCCTCAACACCAAAACGCTTCCAAATACCATAAGCGCTATCATAAAGAGTAGTAGGTTTAACATAACAAAGTGATGGGTCTGATTTTGCACAAGTGTTTTGATTTGCTTGTGGAATATACCCTGCTTCAAGTTCATCATTTGTAAGTTTGCGGTTAAGATCTTTCTTCCAGACAAGATCATAAACTCCTGGTTTATTTTTACCTGGTATACGACGGTGATCAAAACGATCCTCTTTCACTTTACCACCGACATTAAAGTCCGTACTATGCGCACCTACCATAACATATTTGACTTCATTTTTATTCCCTTCATCCGGGTACTCCATCATAGTAGTATCAAAATGTTCATTTGTATTAAAAGTTTGTTTAACATTTTTAAGCCCGATCCCACCCTCAGCTTCAATAATACTACTCTTATTACGAAGCACATCAGCTTTTCCGTTAGCCTCATCGTTTGCATTTAAACGGGCACCGAACTCTATTCTCCCCCCACTATAAATAGTAGAGCCACCCTTCTTATCTTTTTCGTATATAGTTGTATCGTTAATAATTTCTTTTCCAGCAAGTACAACTTTCTGACGTCCAGCTATCGTGGCTGAATTTATCTCGCCACTTGTATTTTGCTCATCGCGATTTTCAATTTTATCAGCCTGAAGTGCGACATGATCACCATAAATTCGACCGCTGCCTACATTATCAATATGTGTTGCTTTTATAACAGTTTTACTATCATCAGCATCAGAGAAAGAATTAATTAATCCTCTGTTAGTTACCTTACCCTTAGCTGTTACCCTTGTTTCTACACTACTCAATCGACCATTTTTTTGATTATCCATATTCTGAGCATTTAAATTCAAATGCTTTTCAGCAGAAAGCTTGTGATTATTAGTAATATTACCGAAGGTATTGATCGTTAATTCTGTACCAGCATTAATATCACGCTTAGTATTAAAATTACTTTGCAGATTTAAGCGAATCTTGTCAGCTTCCAAATGCCCATTTTCTGTAATTGAATAAGAATTGATATTAAGGATATTGCCTGCTTGAAGACGGCCACTATCATTATTAATAGCAAGATTATCACCTTTAACGAATGCATCCCTCCAACTTAATATATCCCCCTTTTGATTATTTAAAGATTGAGCAATGTTAAACTGTGCATTATTTTGTACATAAATTCCCCCTTCCGCATTATTAACTGATTGAGCATTCAATGTTAATGAGCTAGCAGAAATCCCTTGGTGAATAAGCTTATTCGATGAATCAATCGTACCCTGGTTATTAATACTTTCTGTATTAATCGTTAACTTATTCGCTTGAATGAAAGAGCCTGACTCCCCTATTTTATTATTTAAAATTTTCGGAACAGATAAACTCAGCTGTTCAGCAACTTGAATCACTCCGCCTCTGTTATCCAACTCACTAGATTGAATAGAAATATTAGATAAACTAATGATTCTCCCATTATTTTGATTATTAATGCCTTTTACAACCTTAACTTGCCCACCTTTAGCAGTATAAATCAAGCCACCATTATTATTAATTTCTTGCGCATTAATCTCTGAATTCTCTGTACCTTTAATAATACCTTGTGCATTATTTAGTACAGATGTAATATTTGCCACGAAACCACCTGAAGAAAGTAATACTCCCTCTTGATTATCAAGAGAGTGTGAACGAATATTCATATCCGCACCGCTAATACGTCCTTCTCTATTATTTATATGCTGCTGAATTTGAAGTTGTTGACTAGATTGAGAAGAAATAACTCCCTGTTGATTATCTAATTTTATTGATTCAATATATTGATTTTTACCAGAGATAATTTTCCCTTCCGTATTAATAATACTTGTCGAATGGATTTGTAGTTCATCACGACTAACTAGTTGACCTTGTTGATTATTTAGAACGCCTGCCTTAATCAATAAACGACCTTGTGTACCAATTCCACCATTTTGATTATTCATTTGTTCTGCATGAATCACCAAATCACTTGCACCTCGCTGAACCCAATTACCACCTTGATTATTTAAATCTCGCTGCTGAGTAGTAATCAAATTAGCATTGATGTGACCTCCTTTAGTAGAAAGCTGTTTAGGAGTAAATAAATTGAGTTTCTCTGTTGCGTAAATATTTGCTTTATCAATATTCAAATCAGCCTGTTTTGATGAAATATCAACATCATGCCCAACAACCTGACTATCTTCTAAATTAACCTCATTAGCCTCAACAAGCATTTTACCCGTTGAAATATTCTTACCATGAGATGCTAATTTATTATCGGCTCTTAAGGTAATTCGGCTACTATTTAAATTACTTTCATCTAGAGTACGAATTGTTTTTCCATCTTGTTCTTGGAAATTAACGCCAGCAGCAACTAAAGCACCACTTTTTACTTCAATATTTTTCGCCTGATACTGAATATCGCCCTTAGCAACAGTTTCACCGGTTTGAGTAACTTTATCCTTAGCTTGAACAAAGCTCCCCCCTTGATGTGAAACAATTGAACCATGCTGCTCTACTCGAGTTTGTGAGCGCAATGCAACACCACCCAGTTTTGTTTCAATTTTACCTTTATTTTCAATAACCTTTTCTGCATTAAGATCAGCTTGGTGAATTGCGCTAATCACCCCTTCATTAATAATGCGTCCTTGGCTATCAATTTTCACGTTTCCAGCAGATGCACCAATGTGCCCCGCATTGCGTACACCAAGACCTTGACCGTTATCCACTAAATGGATTTTTTCAGCATACATCCCACCTAATTGGCTCACATCCACACTGTAGCTTTGGTTTTCACTTTGAGTGTCTGAAGTGCGGTCAGTGTTGTCGGTGTTTTTATCCCCCACGTACACAACTGAATCATTGGTGCGGTCAACGTTGTTTTTACCCGTGGTAACTTTAATGCCTTTCTTCGACCAAACCCCACCTTTAATTTCGGCTTTATCAGCGATAATATCGGTGTAATCAGATTGGCTGTTATCCATGCCTTTTTGGCCAACAGTCACCTTACCGCCTTTTACACGATAGCCTTTCAACTCGCCATTTTCTACTTCTGTTTTACCTGTTGTCAGCGTTGTACGCCCCGCATTAATTACACCACAGCCATCACATTGGATACCACTTGGGTTGGCAATCACCACATCTGCTTTTTTGCCTGCGACTTCCACATAACCTTTTAAACGGCTTGGATTCGCTGAATTTACCTCATTAAGAATGACTTTGGCTTCACCACGAGCAAGATTCGGGTTACCTTGCACCCAACCCGCCATTTGCGTTTGTGCCGCTTTACGAGCATTGTTTAGCACAGCGCCCTTCTCTGCCACATCAAATTGTGAATATTGGTTACGTGATACGCCACCAGCGCTTGGTGTTTGAATATTTACTTGCGGTAAACCATTGCCAGTTTGAAGTACTGTGGGCTGTTGATTACCCGGTGCAGATTTATCTGCACGAATTGCCATATCCTCTGCATAAACAGAAGGCGATAAGAAGACAAAGCCTAATGCCAACATTAAGCTAAAATGAATAGGATTAAGTGAAAGTGCGGTTGAAAATAATCCTGTTTTTTCTTGTTCTGAGCTCACATTTTCACTTTGTGCTTTACCTTGAGATTTTGCTAGCTCAGATACTACGACAAGCTGATTTAATACACGGCTAAAAATCACTTTATAATGACGTTTATTCATTTTTTAATTTCCTTTAAAGTTTTAAATTCTGTTTGGTTTTAATCAATTTATTCATCTAAAAGTGTGAGCATTAAAAACGGTAGCTCACATTAAATCCGGTTGTCACATGACTGGTTCTAAATCCTTCCGGTTTTTTAATTGGAACACCTACGAAATAATCATAGTTAATGCCCCATAGTTTGCCGCGAAGTCCAATTGCGCCACCCATTAGGCTGTCACCAATTTGAAGCTCTTCTTGGCTAGAGTGCACTTTACCTCGGTCAATCCCTAAATAAAGCTCATGTCCCTTATTGGCGATATTCCAACCGAGCTCATTTCGCCATAACCAACCTTTTTCACCGGAAAGTGATAGCTCGCCATCAAACCCTCGCACGGTATAACGGCCACCAATACTAAATTTATCTTGTTGTGTTAAAGGTGTACCGTTCCATTGTCCATTCCAGCTGGTGTTAAAGCGGAAAGGTTGATTGCCGATAGTGAAAGGATAGGTAAAATCAATGCCTGCAGTAAAAATCTGCATACGGGAAGTCCCTTCACCAAACGCTTCTTCCGGTGCTGGTAAGGATTTATTCCCACCCGTACCACGTTTATAGTTCGCAAACAGTTGTAACACTGTTTCACCAATGTATTGGGTATGATTAAGTCCCACTTCCCAACCTGCTGTTCGACGACGTTGCACTTCAATTTCGGTATCATTGATATAGTTATGCGATTTTTTTGTCCATAACGCGGCATTCACATAGGTTTTATGAAGACTTCCACGAGATAATAAGCGACTTAAGTTCGCTTTCATTTGTTGGCTTTCACCTGAATAGGTGTAAGACTCAAACGCGCCCGCTACCGTTTGGTGATAAGAGTATTTTGAACCGGAAAGGGTTAAGAGATAGTTCTTCCAAGGAATAGAATAATAGAGACTGAGGTTTTTGCTACCATAATCGCCTTCAGCATCATCACTATGACGCTTAAAGCTACGTGTACCACTGATATAGAACATATCATTAAGTGTTAACACATTATCCCAGGAAAACGTCGCTGAGCCCTGTAAGCGACCCGTAGATTTACTGCCTGAGTCATCTAATCCCAAGGTTAAATGAAAAGGTAAGCTTTGCTTATAAGCAATCACAACGTCTGTTTCACCTACTGCATCCGTTGGCACAAGCTCCATATTCGCATCGGCACTCGGTACACGTTTTAAGTTTTCTAAACCTTGTTCAATATTGCGAATATTTAATATATCCCCCTGCGCCATTGGCATGGCAAACCATAAGGTACCACGGGTGGCAAACGGAATCGCACTTTGGTCTTGTAATTGAATACGACCTACTTTACCCGGAATCACGGTAAGTACGAGCATACCTGAACGTAAATCCTGTGGCTCCACTACCACGCGGGTCGTGACATAACCAAAATCAATTAAACGATTTTGAATACGACGAAGTAATACATTAATCCCCTCCGAGCCAATACAAGCCGGCAGCGCAAAATCACGCTCAGCATAAACTGACTTTAATGCCCAAGAGAATTGGCTTGGTTGGATTAACTTAAGAGAAGAGGCTGATGAATTTTCTTCTTCAGCTTGATAATCGGTCAGCACCAATTGATTGATAGGAAAACATTGTGCTTCATTCTGTGGAAAGCCAAGTGAGGCTTCTTTTTCACCCTCTAAACGCACATTCGCGGATTGCGTTTGCTGGGCTAAAATAGCCGCATCTTGTTCAGCTTGTTGCCTCTGTTGTTTGGCATCGATTTGTTTTTCTACATTTGCATTTGGTGAGCTAGGTGCTGCCAAAGCGAAAGAGGAAATAAATAATAAACTAGAAAGAAAAGAGCGAGATAAGTTCTTCATTATACTGCAGAGATTAAGTTGTTGATAAATTTTCCATATAATATCAAAAGTTGTTTTAAAATTCTATAAACTAATATTTTTAATACAAAAATGCGGGATGGATTTTGAGAGGTTTTAAAACTCTTTTAAAATTGACCGCAATTTATCATTAATGAACTATAATAGCCCATATAACCTCAAATAAAACCCAGATTATCTAGGCTTTATTTCTTAACACGCTAATTACCAACTATCAAAATATCGATCCAACTTTAGGAACTCCTCATAGCATCCAAACTTAGGATAATTATAATAATTAGAATTAGTATTTATAATAACCTCATAACTATCAACAATATTAGACTCATAGTCCATTCTTTCTGAAAAAACGTGTCCATCCTCTAAAATTTTAAATTGATGTATAATAATAGGAGCCTTACCTACCCCATATTTTTTAGATGTAATAAAAGATAAAAATAATTTATCAGTTGTTAATTTACTAAATTTAAATTCATATGATAAAACCTCATTAAGATTATCATCTAAAAAGTACACAATGACATAATCTTTCCCAATAACAATATAGGAATCAGGTCTACTAGAAGAATTGATTAAAACAGTATATTCCTCCTTTCCATGTCTCCTTAAGGCATCTTCGACAGAAAACTCCCCCCAAGATTTTTTTTTAACAAATGACCATCCTTTACTGTAAAAATATTTCTCCATACAACAACCTCTTGTAAATTAATAAACATTACCTTCACTATCACGAATAATTATTTTCAATTCATTAGCCTTATCTAATATCTTAGATGGAATAGGATTATGCTGTTTAGGCACCTCTAAAATATATTCTCCTCTTAATACTTTCCCACCTAAGATGCCATTAGAAGGGACATCCGCAATTCTACTTCCCTCTGAGTATTTTTCATGATTCTTTTAAATTGCTTACCATCAACTGAATAAGATACAAATCCCAGCGCCAAAGAATATCACAGAAGTATTGTCTAACCATATCCTCTAAGCGTTATAAGATTCACTTAAAGTAAAACACCACAGATAACCTGCCGTTTTTTACAATATATTTGCTATAAAAAATAAGCGGTTATAGAATACCTATAGCAAGCTGAAATTAATGAGATTAAGTTGGTATGAATAACGTACAAAAGAAATATTTTATTGGCCTAACCCATTTTTTGGGAAATGTTCTCGGCCCTAAATACGAAGTCGTATTTCATTCTTTTGATAAGAATAAGGCTCATATGGAAGCCATTGCGAATAGCCACGTTAGCGGGCGGACTCTTTCCTCTCCACTTAGCTCTTTTGCTTCAAGTTTGTTGCAGGATAAAGTGTATTTAGATAAGGATTTTATCTTTAACTACAAAGCCGTGGCAGATTCCGAAAAGGTCATTCGAGGTGCAACTTATTTCATTAAAAACGGGGATAAATTAGAAGGCATCCTTTGTATTAATCATGATACTTCTGAGTTGGTTGATGTGATGACCAAATTAATTTCACTGGAAAACCTTGGAAACTTCGTCAATATTTTAGGTATTGATGCTGCCTTTGCTGACGTAGAAGAGGCCGAAATAATTAATAAAGAAAAACTCGAAAACTCCATCGAAGATATCCTTTGTGAATACCTTGATTTCACTCTATTACACTCCGATAAACCACTCAGCTTAAGACAACGGGAAAACGCCATTAAAGTCTTATTTGATAAAGGTATTTTCAATATCAAAGGTGCCATTCCAATGGTGGCGAAATATTTGAAAATCTCAGAACCTAGCGTATATCGATATCTTAAAGCAATCAAAGAGAAAGCATAAAAAAGTGCGGTCAATTTTCGAGAAGTTTTAAAACTCTTTGAAATTTGGCCGCACTTTATATCTCCAGGCTATAAAAGCAAACCTTCGCTAATTACCATTAAATAAAACCTCCATAAACTCAAAGAAATCTTTTTCCGATACTTCATCAGGAGAAATCATTTTGTTATATATAATATCTATATCTCTATTTTCTAATTTATATATTTCCAACCCTACCCAATGACTACTCCATAGCTCAATAGTTGCTGTTTTTTTATTTGAATATAAGTCAAATCTAGTTAAATAACCAAAATCTCCCTCTTTCTCAAAATCAACTTGAACAACTCCGAATTTTTCAATTACCCTAGGGTAAACAACATTTTCAAAAAAATTAAATATATCCATTATTTTTTCTAGCACTCTTATATTATTAATTTACCTATAAAAATAGACACAAATTTTGACTTTTATTTCATCTTTGATGGTTCCCAGTTGTTTAAAATATCATAAATAAACTCTACATATTCTTTTTCAGGATGTAATTCTAAAAAACGTTTGCATGCCTTTTTAAAATACATAAAACAGATTTCTTCAGATACATGAATCTGATATCTAGGATCACATAAGCCTCCAATCTCAAACCTTACCCCTTCGAAATGATCTTCTGGAAACGGACTATTCATATCAGGGTAATAGCAATCTGCTCCCTCCTCACAGAATCCATCCTTTTCTACCAGAACAGAATAAATAGCTTTTAAAAAATCTCCCTCATAATATACAATATTAAAGTAGGTTTTTATACTAAACTCAGGCTCATCTAACCCACCTGTTCCACCATAAAAGAAATTTAGAGGGCTATGAGAATCCTCTCCTTTGGCTGTATATAAGGGAATGCTATTCTGGGTGTACATTAGTTAATCCTTTAGTATCTTTATCAATATAATAACGAAATTTTTTCACTACCAATAGTGAAATGGCACCTTTCCCAAGACTGATAATAAAATAAAAGTGCGATTAAAAACACTCTGATTTTTAACCGCACTTTTTTATTTTAATCGTGTTATTAACCCACTACTGGAGGCAATATACCTAATTTAATTAGGAATGGGATACTCACGATAATAATCCCTAGAATTGAGACAAAGAGTAGGAGCCCAGAACCACCCGGCACACGATAAGGTAAGTTTGGATGTTGATGGCGAGCTTTCCAAACCAATGCTGCTGGCAATACCACTGCATAGAAAGCAAACATTTGTCCTGCATAACCTAATGCAAGGATGAAGCCTTCTGGATAGAAGAATGCAAAGAGTAATGGCGGAAGGAAGGTTAAGAAACCTAAACTTAAACGGTTTGCTGAAATATTGAAGGCGCGTTTTAACAAGTCATCAATACATTCTAGTAAACCGAGTGCGACCCCTAGGAATGAGGTAATCAGTGCTAAGGCAGAGAAGATTTTCACGACAGCCGCAATAATGGTGCTGCCTGTAATCACTCGAACGGCTTCAATCAATCCATTTAATGTTGGATCTTGATTAAGGATTTCTAAGAATCGGCTTTGGCTTAACACACCGTGAGTAGAAAATTGCCATAAAAGATAACCCACTAATGTGATTGCAGAGCCCACAATAATAGAAAATCTTAAGGCTTTTACATCACCTTCTAAATATTTATTTAAGCAAGGAATTGAGCCGTGGAAACCAAAAGCGGTAAAGAAAACCGGACTAGCCGAAATCAATAGCGCTTTATCAATTGGCATGGCCATTAAGTTATCGATTTTAATTTCTGGAATCATCAATCCAAGCACAATGAATAGCGCTGCAATCATCGCGATAAATAAGAAGCGATTTAAGGCATCCACAAAGCTTGTGCCAATAGCCACGAAGATACCAAAGAAGATCGTAAATGCCAGGATAGAACCTTTCATTTTGAGATCAGGTGTCGCAAAATCAGGTAAAGTTGAAGCAAGAATTGCACCACCACCGGTTACATAGGCGGAAAGTAATGCATAAAGGAAAATCATTAATACGCTAGTTGCGACAATTCGCCCTGGTCGGCCAAAATACTGTGCGGCAAGGGTGCCAATACCGGCATCATGTTCAGCAGTTTGGTAAACCTCAACAAATAATAGTGCACTATAGGTGAGCAGAATCCATAAAAGAACAAGTAGAACAACTGTAAACGTGAAACCTATTCCTGCAGAGGTGAGAGGCATGGCAAGCATCCCTGCACCAATCATCGTCCCTGAGGTAATCAAGGTACTTCCCAATGTTTTGTTCATAAGTTTTCTCCTTTCCGATTATCGTAGAAAGGCTAGTCACTTCCTTATTTGACAATACATCAAACCACAATGTCATTAGAATGTTTTCGCATTTTTCTCATTAACCAAATATTTTTTAGATACAAAAAGCCCTTACCCCGTTACTGAGGTAAGGGCGGTAGACCTATTTTTGTTCAAAACGTGCAGTGAAGAAACGTAATTGTTTTGGTTCATACACGAAACGAAGCCCTTTAATATCCTCTTTATGTTTGAATAAGTGGATAATACCATCAGCAACTAAATCCATGTGTGCGTAGGTGTAAACACGACGCGGAATAGTAATACGTACAGTTTCAAGTTTTGGATGATGGTTTTCGCCAGTTTTGATATCACGACCAGCAGAAATAATACCACGTTCCATTGTACGCACACCGCATTCAACATAGATTGCTGCCGCTAATGCTTGTGCCGGGAAGTCTTCTTCTTGTTTCAAATGTGGACAGAAACGACGTGCATCTAAGAACACCGCATGACCACCAATTGGTTCTACAATCGGTACACCCGCTGCTTTTAATTTTTCACCGAGGTAACGTACTTGTTTAACACGGTGTTCAATGTACTCTTCCTGAGTTGCTTCTTTCAAACCGATCGCCATTGCTTCCATATCACGACCAGCCATACCACCGTAAGACGGCATACCTTCGAACACAACAACCAATTCTTTCGCTTTCATGAACAATTCTTCATCATTCATACATAAGAAACCACCGATATTGGTTAAGCAGTCTTTTTTACCACTCATTGTACAACCATCTGCATAGCTGAACATTTCTTGAACGATAGATTTGATTGAACGATCTTGATAGCCAGGTTCTTGTTCTTTAATGAAATAAGCATTTTCAATACAACGAGTTGCATCGTAGAACACTTTAATGCCGTGTTTTGCAGTTAATTCACGAACGGCTTTCATGTTTGCGATAGAAACCGGTTGACCACCAGCTAAGTTTACTGTTACTGCCAAGCACACATAAGCAATATTTTCAGCGCCTTTTTCGTTAATTAATTTTTCTAATTTTTTAACATCAATATCGCCTTTAAATGGTACATCTAATGTCGCATCATGCGCTTCATCACGAATAATATCGTAGAAAATACCGCCATTGGCTTCTTGGTGGAAACGAGTGGTAGTGAAATACATATTACCTGGTACGTATTGACCCGGTTTAATCGCGATACGAGAAAGAATATTTTCAGCACCACGACCTTGGTGAGTTGGCACAATATGTTTGAAACCAAATAAGTCTTGAACTGTTTCTTGTAAATGATAGAAGTTGCGGCTACCTGCATAAGCTTCATCACCCATCATAATACCGGCCCATTGACGGTCACTCATTGCATTCGTACCGCTATCGGTTAAAAGGTCGATATAAACATCTTTTGAATCAAGTAAGAAGGTATTGAAGCCTGCCGCTTTCATTGCTTTTTCACGTTCTGCTTTTGGTAAGATTGAAACAGGTTCAACACTTTTAATACGGAACGGTTCTGCTGGATAGTATGCCATAATAAATCTCCTATTATGTTAGGTTTAAAGTCCATGATTATTAACCCGCTACTAAAAACATCTATCATCGAGTTGCAAGCATAGTACTGAATTTTTTTCTGCAATACTGTGATCAAAGTCACAAATCGATAAAATTTTATCAAATTTATGTAAAAATATTTTTATTTGATAATTTTATATCAAAATATCATAAGCATTCTGATTTTTAGAGCAAGTAAACAAGCGAGTTGGACTATCCTGTTTTTTCAGTAGGACAAGCGGACATAGGAATGGTGTTGCAGGCGGGATTGCTATGAGAGGGCAATATTTCGACAAAAGAAGCATCAAAAATACAAAAAAGTGCGGTCAGTTTTTGAGGGGTTTTAAAACTCTTTGAAAATTGACCGCACTTAAATTATCAATACTTCAATAACTTCTTCAGATGTATAGTTTTTTAGATAGATACAAGCACGCGTCAGGAGACACGCCTATCTGGGAGTGCCAATAATAAATTATTCACATACTCCACCTTACTAAAAATCCCCCTCTTCTATAACCTCAATAGCACCACATCCTATAAATAACCATCTTAATGTTCCCGATAAAAATGGATCATCTAGAACTTTAGTTGCAAATAAAAAGTGGTCTTCATCTAAAATAGTTGCTCCCCACCAAAACCAGCTTCTATCTATAGGATCCATAAGAAATATCCAGTTATCAAAAGTCCAATCGTCCTCTCTTTTTCTACAAAAAAAACCAAAAATATCAAAACGGCTTTTAACTTTTTTAAAACCATTAATAAATTTTATTGGTAATATTTTTTTCCAAGCTTCTACATCGTCCCATTTAGACTTAGTATATAAATCATATTGATAATTGACCTTTAATAACACATCTCTTGCTAATCTCATTACCTCATTGGCATTACCATTGCACCTAATAATAAAATTCATCCCTAAGCCCTCTTGATAAGTGGGAAGACCATTACTTTCAAGACGAAGCCTTTCTTCTAAGAGATGCCTAAAAAAAGCATCATTAATTCCCATTTCTTCCCCTTTTTTTCTTTATTTTATTAGCAATGTTTTTTTCTTCTTTTTTTAGATAGTTTCCAAAAGATATAACTAATATCATAGAAAAGAAGAAAAAAGGGAATATATACTTTATAACAAATGAAATTTCTGCAGGATATCCTCTTAAATACATCATTATAGAAAGTAACACTGTCATAATAATTGAAGAAAAAAAAGCCTTTTTAAGAATAGCAAATATATTCATCATTACTTATTCTCCATTATTTTTGCTATCCTTCGTCGCATGAATCAAGGATTCATACATTCTATCTTGCCAAGTTAATAATATCATTGTAAAAGTCAATTATATCTTTTGTTTTTACTATCCATTCAGATATCTTAAAACCATCTTCATTTAAGACCTCTCGTTCATTTACATATTCATTGATTTTAGACGCATCAAATTCTGGGAAATCATCTACAAATATTATCTTATTTTGAACATAAGAATTTTCCCCATCATAATAAATAATCCATGCAGAAATAAAATTTAAAGATTCTGGCTTATGCATAGATGTAATAAGTACTGAATGTTTCTTTTTTTCTATCCCATCAGCTATGGATGTAGCCCAGCTCTTTTTATATTCTTCAATGCCCCAGTAGTCTATTGGAATATGCAATTCTTCTACATATTCACCCAAAGAGATCGAGGCCAAAACATGCATTCCATTTTCATTATTAATAGACACGCCTTTATCTTTAAAGAAAATACCAAACATTATTAATCCCTAACTTCAATTAGTTAAAATAGATTTTACAACATCTGACTGAATCACTAATTAAACCTCTCAACAATCATACCAAAAATTGCTCATTCTTAAACCAATTGAACAAGCCATTTGAACTAACTAATTTTCCACATAGTCAAAGCAATCGTAAAAGGAATGCTTTTACACGCCGGATTGCATAAGTGCTTAGGCAAGCAATCCCGACAAAAATAGAGGAGTAGATTTATGAAATCTAAATTGATGAAAGGGTTAGTGATTGTTGCATTAGCAGGAAGCTTAACCGCTTGTGAAATGGACAGACAACAACGTCATACTGCAACAGGTGCAGCAATCGGCGGCGTAGCCGGTGGTTTATTAGGTGGAGATATTGCCACAACACTCGGCGGCGCAGCATTAGGTGGTGTAATCGGTAGTCAAGTGAACAAAGGCGGAGACTACGATGACAGAGAATATCGCCATCATAAAAAACATAAAAGACATCATCACCACAGAAGACATCGTGATTGGGATGATGACTGGGATGATTAATTCAAAATACAGATAAAAACAACCGCACTTTTGAGATACAAATCAAAGTGCGGTCGTTTTTTTAGGGATTTTTATGAATTAACAAGGATTACCACCAGCCAAGTAGTTTCATCCATAATCCACCCACACCGAACCAAATCACTAATGAGAGGATGGAAACAATAAAGCTCACGCCCCACCATTGACCGGTTGAGTTATAACCTGAACCGTATAATGCTGGGCCAGGACCACCAGCGTATTGCGTTAAACTCATGGATAATGTTGAGGTGTAACCTAAACCAATTGCAGCAATGATTGGTGGTGTACCCACTGCGATAGCCGCTGCCACGAAAGCGAGATACATTGCGGAAATATGCGCCATGGCTGAAGCAAAGAAATAGCGGGTATAGAAATACACCAGCACTAAAATAGTAAAGGCAACTGGCCAGCTGAAACCGCCCACAGATGAAGAAATGTGGGTGGAAATCCAAGTGATTGCACCGTATTTATTAAGTGCATTTGCCATCATTACCAATACCGCAAACCAGAACATCGTATCCCAAGCAGTCGTTTCTGCTACGATATTTTTCCAGCTCATAATGTTGGTTAATAATAAAATCACTAAACCGATAAATGCAGAAATCGTTGCAGGGATATGGAAGACTAAATCACCCACCGTCCAAAGGAATAAAAGAAGGATAAAATCTAAGGCAAGAATCCATTCCGCTTTGCTCATTGGACCCATGCTTTTTAATTCTTCACGTGCCATTTCTGCCATTTTAGGCGTATCTTTTAATTCTGGCGGATAAATTAAATACACGAAATAAGGTAAGACGATTAAGCTCACAATACCTGGTACGATTGCTCCTAAGAACCATGTCATCCAAGTGATTTCTACACCTTGGCTTTTCGCAAGTTCTGCAATTAACGGGTTACCCGCCATGGCGGTTAAGAACATGGTACAAATAATGGTATCGATTTGAGAGACAGCAATCGCTAAGAATGCACCTGCACGACGAGCAGTTGGACCCGGTTTGGACTCATATGCATCAGCAATAGATTGCATAATTGGGTACATAATACCGCCCCCACGCGCAGAAGCCGAAGGAATACCCGGACCGATAACAACATCAGCCAACGCCATACCATAGGCCACACCCATCATTTTTTTACCAAAACGACCAACGAAGTACAGCGCGATACGTTTACCTAAACCTGTTTTAATCACCGCGCGAGATAAAAACATAGCAATAGCAATCAACCAAATTGTGCCGTTTGCAAAACCGGATAACATGCCGACATCACCTTGTTTTGGCGAAATTGGCGTAAGCCCAGTCAAGCCACTAATCACTAAGGCAACTAGCGTTGCAGCACCCATAGGCATTGCTTTAGCGATAATAGCCACAATGGTTGCCACAAACAGTGCTAGCATTCCCCATGCTTTTGCGGATAAGCCTTCTGGCGTTGGGATTAACCAAATCCCTAAACCAACGATGACGGCAATCAGCAGCCCTTGCCATTTAAAGCCTAGTTTGACTTCTACTGCTGGAATTTTACTTTCCATAGGATAACTCCTAGATAAATGAACAAAAAATAATTCATCACGTATAACGGCCGTGACACAATCGATTAAATAAACGAGTATAAAGATACCACTTATTTAGTACGAGTAAAGATTTAAGCGCATTTTTTTAATAGAATTGAGTAAAAGTTTGATATAAATAAAAAAATAACCGCACTTTGATGGATAAAATCAAAGTGCGGTTTATTTTTAGGTTAGAAAGTGAATGATTAATACATACCTTCGCGCTCTTCACGTGTGCTGATGAAAATATTTTTCACCTGTGTATAAGCGTCAAGCATCATTTTATGGGTTTCACGACCTATACCGGAGGTTTTATAACCACCGAAAGGAGCTCCAGCTGGTAAACGGTTATAACAGTTCACCCAAACACGACCGGTTTCAAGTGCTCGTGCAACTCGTAGCGCACGGTTAATGTTATATGTCCACACCGCACCACCTAGGCCATAATCACTGTCATTTGCCATTTTAATTACATCTGCTTCATCCTTGAATTTGATTACCACAGCAACCGGACCAAAAATTTCTTCTTGTGCCACGCGTTTTTTGTTATCAGACGCTAAAATTAAGGTTGGTTGGAAAAATTCGCCTCGAGCCAATGCCGGGTCGGTTGATTTACCTCCACCAACGATGATTTGACACCCTTCTTCTTTAGCAATATCAACATACTTGCTAATAACCTTAACTTGATTTCCGTTTACTTGCGCCCCCATTTGCGTGTCATCTTCCCAAGGTAAGCCGACTTTAACTTTCTTAAATTCTTCTTTTAGTGCCGCGATAAATTTATCGTAAACGCTTTCTTGTACAAAAATACGTGAACCGGCACAACACACTTGCCCTTGGTTGAAGAGAATTCCTTTTTGTGCGCCCTCCAATGCTTTATCAAATGGCATATCGTCAAAGAAAATATTGGCTGATTTACCACCCAATTCCAAGGTGGATGGAATCAACATTTCAGCAGCAGCTACACCAATTTTTCTACCAATTTCGGTGGAACCGGTGAATGCCAGTTTGTTAAATCCAGTATGGTGCAACATGTATTCGCCAGATTTAGAACCCTTACCAGTAATAACATTGAAGACACCTTTCGGTAATAAATGATTAATTTTTTGAGCTAAGGAAAGTAAGCTCAATGAAGTAGAGGAAGATGGATGAATCACGACGGTACAACCTGCTGCCAATGCCGGTGCTATTTTCCATGCAGCCATTAAGAACGGAAAGTTCCATGGAATAATTTGACCAACAACGCCAATAGGCTCGCGTAAAATCAACGACAAATCTTCGCTATCCAGTTGATTTGCGACACCTTCTTCGGCGCGAATAACACTGGCAAAATAACGGAAATGATCTGATGCCAACGGAATATCTGCTGCGCGGGTTTCGCGAATCGGTTTACCGTTATCCAACGTTTCTTGTAAAGCGAATAATTCGGTATTTTCGTCAATAATATCTGCAATTTTATTCAAAATTGTAGCTCGTTCCGTTGCGCTGGTATTTTTCCAGGTTTTAAAAGCCTCTTTCGCAGCATTCACTGCAGCATCGACATCTGCATCCGTAGCGTCAATAAAGGTGGCTAAGGCTTCACCATTTGCAGGGTTATATGCTGTTAAGGTATTACCCTCAGAGCCATTTGTCCATTCGCCGTTGATCAATAAACCGTAGTGTTTATCAAAGACATTAAGATCTTTAGTCATCTGTTTTCTCCTTTTTTCTACGTTGTGAATCAAAGTAATACCTGATCTTTTTACACCATCAGGTCTTTAATATTTTGTCCGTAAAAGAGGACTATGAGTTGATTTTAGTACAATACAAGGCTTAAAACTGGGAGACAGATCACATTTTGGCGGTGAGAAGGAAAGGTAGAGAAAATTGATTTGATAGGTAAAAAAAAACAAAGTACAGAAAAACTCATTGAAAAAAGACCGCACCTGAATGGATAAAATCAAAGTGCGGTGACGATTTTCTTCATTTTTGACATAGACACTCCAACTATACAAACGACAAAAAACATAACTATAAATAAGTATTATGAGTTGTAGGGATATAGTGAGAAAGAAACTATGATCTTGCTCAATAAAAGGTTAAACAGTCATAAGATAAAAATAAAAAAACATTATATAAATCAATATATAATGTTTTGAATTTAATCTAATTAGGGAAGTTTAAGAATGAAGAAATTGATTCACGCGTTCAAGCACGGCTTTTCTCACGTTATCCTTTTCAAAAAGGATTTCATGTTTTGCTTGAGGTACAAG